>OGFO01000080.1_pt1 | contig 112440 bp, 81 predicted proteins | sample 1570981 | NCBI WGS metagenome assembly OGFO01 (sample SAMEA2581955, study PRJEB24529) | metagenome | biome: Human gut stool | place: China | collected 2011
CTTGTTTTGCCTATGATGATGCATTGTATGACTCTATCAGTGGGACTTTGAGTAAACTACTTTCAACCGTACCGGTTTATCATTTGTCTTGTCTTCCTGATGCGGCGGCGGCTCGTCTTTCTTGTGAAACGGTCTTGTTCTTCCGAGACCTGCCTGGTACTGCTCTTTCTATCAATGGGAAGGCAGTATATGGTTCATCGTTATATCGGTCGTGAAGGAAATGAATACCTGATATTGGGGAATGAAAATATATTCCGAATGATTGTTGCTTACCTTCAGAACGACACGAATAGTATAGATAGTGTACCACCTTATTTCTTTGTACCACCTTTTGGGGTGGTACAAACTATAGCTACATGCCAATGGCCCTTTTTACCACCTACACGTATTATATATTCCTTATTCTGCAATGTCTTAATTTGCTTTTGAACAGCAGATTTATTGATATTCAATGCTTCGGCAATTTCACGAACTGTAATATCAGGTGAATTTGTCATTAAATTCAGAAGCTTAATTGTATTCTCACTTCTGAAGGTTACAAATGCTCCATTATACCACCATACACTTTCTGCTTTTTCACTGATAAACTTTATATTATTAGTTATTTCATCAATAACAAGTTTCTCGATATACTCGGTGAATGGCTTGATCTGAGCAAGGGATGCATGTGCTCCATCTGTGGGTATGGAGCCCACAGAATGGTCACACTTATTGAGCGTTTTCAAATAAATATCCTTGGTCTTGCTTCGAACAACAATCATCGGATAGTTATGCCTTAAAAAGATATAGTTAACCATCAACCGGGCGATGCGACCATTACCATCTTCAAATGGGTGAATGCGGATATAACGATAGTGAAAAACGGCTGCCAATTCAACGGGAGATAACTTATTTTGATTTTCTGCTTCATTATACCATTGAATTAAATCACTCATTAAAATCGGAGTTTCTTCAGGTGAGGCATATTCAAACCGTTCTCCTGTTACAGTTATAACAGAATTAGGACGAGTTTTATATTGTCCGGCATGAACTGTGTATGATGTCGTACTACCATCAGACATCTGACGATAGACTGTATAGTCTTCCCGCAAAAGCGTGCGGTGGAGTTGGCGAATAAAGGTTTCCGTCAGTGGATATTCTTTTTCTAAAGCCTCTGTTTGCATCATTTTTAGACCGACATTGTGGGCTTTCATTTCCTCCAAGTCCTTCATATTGGCCTCATCCACTACCTTACCGAACATTAATAACATTTCTGTTTGGCCATAAGTAAGGGTGTTACCTTCGATGTGATTGGAATTATAATTAAATTCCAGCATGAATTTTTGGTTCAATCGCATTTGGTCTTCCTCCTTCAATGGCTGAAGAGAAATCCATTCGTTATATAACTCTTCTAATCTGCTCATAGCTTTATAATTAGAATACAAAAGTACTAATTTCTATTGAGCTATTAATAATTTAAATTATAGAATGTGGTATCTGAAGTGTTCGGAATAGCAAAATGAGGACATATAATAAAGTTGTTTATCGGTGGGTTGAAGTATTATATAAATAGGGACATAGATATAATGGAGGTTATTCTTCGGAAAGCTATTTAGCTATAAATTTATTTCTTGTCTCTGGTGTCTGAGAATGGTGTCATTTTTATTCTATACGATAAGAATTTTCTGATTCTACAAATCTTTTTTTATTTGAAAATGAAGTGGTTACTATTATATTGTTTATTAAAATAAGGTGCTAAAAAACAGTGTCAATATACATATATTACTTAAACTTACAACTTATAGTTGATTACCTAATTTGTTGTGCATCAAATTTATAGATTATATTCCGCTGCTTTAGATAGATTCTTATTTTCTTGCTTTTTAGTTAGTATCTTATAGATAATATGCAGATAATCAGCGATATACAATGTGAGCATATTTAGGAAATTTGTTTCTTACTTTGCAGGCTGAAAGGAGCTTTTACTGAGCTTTTTTATAGAAATATTTGCAGGATTGTAAGAACGGTCTTGATTCTTTTAATAGTAAAAGAGGTGCATTACTAGTTAATAATGAAGATACATTTTAATATTACTAACAATTTAAATTTTATGATTATGAAAGTAGAAAAGGAAATGAAGTATGAAGCTCCGGAAGTGGAAGTTCTGGAGGTAGAAGTAGAATTAGGTTTCGCTGCTTCTGGCATTGAAGGTCCTGGGATAGGTGGAGACGACGGTGACTTTAGTGGTGGTGACGACTAAATAAAAGTTGTTGAATCTAGGCGAACGTATATCAATTAATGTATTTAAAATTTAAACTAATTGCAATGAAAACAAAACATTTATTAATGGCTTGTGCGCTGCCTGCTTTATTTGCAGCATGTAGCCAGGAAGAGGCTCTGGTGAACGTAGAACCGGAAGTACAATACAAAGGGAAACCGTTGGAGAACGTCACTTTATCCTTTAATAAGGAAACAAATGCCGCAACCAGAATGGTAAATGACGGTTGGAATTTAAAGTGGAAGGCAGGAGACCAAGTTGGGCTAGTTTGGGTGAATGCACCGGAAATCCAACAACAATTTACTGGCGGGAAAGAATATGATCCGACTGTACTTCCAAATACTGCATTTTGGGCAAGCAATACCCGTATGACTTGCAACGATCCTGACAATAATATTTTTGGAATGCAGGATGGTCAGGTATTAGAAGGCCAATACTTTGCTTACTATCCTTATTCTGACAGATATAAAGTAGATGGTAAGTTTGGCTTGAGTGTTGATGCAATACAACCGCAGGGAAGTACGGACTTGACCCAGCCGACAGAGGTACTGTCTTATGTTGTGGACAATATGCCGTGGGTGTCAAGAAGAGTAGATGAGCAAACTGAAGAAACAAACAAAAATGCTACTTACATTTATCCGTTGCAAAATGAAGAGGCCGGCATGTCGAAAGCTATTAATATGGAGATGTTTCGTTTTGCCAACATGTTGGATGCTCGTGTGACCTTTAAAGCAGGTTCGCAGACAATCATAAATCCTGAAAAGGTACAGATTGAAAGCGTTGACCTGATAGTGACAACCCAAAATGAAGGTTGGGCTGTAGACAAAATTGCGACTTCCGGCCTGTTTGACATGAGTAAGATCAAAAGACGTAATAATGGTGCATATGATGAATTTGGTATTCCATCGTTGAGCGGTACTTCCAAATACGCATTGCCTACGACAGAAACTCAGGAGGGGCTGTTTGTCAATGATAATAAAGTTTCAAGCATCACTACTATTATCGAACAACCTGTGGCTAAATCTACTGGTCGCGTAAATTTCCTGTTGATGCCTTACACAGAAAAAAACAGCTATTTTACGAAAGAGTACTATAAATTGGCTTTGGTTATCCATACTAACTATGGTGTTGCGACAGTTGAAGAAAGCGACTGGTATAAAAGTAAAGAAAGCGATCCTACTGGTATGCTCGTTTTAGGTCCTAATGCAATAGAGAGTGACAAATTTGTCAAGATCAGCGATATTGAAGCATTCTATGCAGGTGGATGGGCTGCAAGAACAGGAGCATTCTGTACTCGTTTTATAGAAGTTAATGTAGATGATTTGGAATTTGAAACCAACTGTATTAAAACTCAGGACGATTTGCTTGCTACCATCGGACGTATCAATAGCAGAAATGTAACGAATAAGCGCTTTGATCTCTGTGTTGACGGTAATGACGCTAACAATGTTTTGGAATTGACTGATTTCGACTGGTCTGCTGAAAGTGATAACGAAGCTATCAAAACATTCATTACTGCAGGCAATACATTACGTTTGAAGGAACACTCAGATAAACAAGTGACTATCAAATTTAATGGTAATAACAAGATTGGCGCTGGTCAGTTGACTAATCTTTCTAACAAAATAGATATAGTAGTTTCAGAAAATGCTGTTCTGGATGTAAACGCTGATTTCACAACAGGTATTTTTGCAACAGAGCAAAACTCCATTCTGAACGTTAACGGTGCAAAATTGACTACTGGTGTTGCAACTTTGAGCGGAAGCACTAACATTTTAGTTACGAATGAAGAAGCTGGTGAATTGAATGTTGTAAGCAAGAGTGAGAACAAGGGTACTATGGAAGTTAAGGGTATCCTAAGCTTCAAGGGTAATGCTGTCGTAAGTAATACAGGCACTATCAACTTATACTATACTGCTCAGTTGACGGGTGTTGCCGGCCAAGTAGCAACATTGAACAACAGCAATGTTATCAACTATTACTATGCTAAGAGTGGAGACAAGAAAAATGTCAATATTACTAACGTAGAGGGTGGTCAATTCATTGCTGAGTACAATAATGGTATTGTTCCTGGGACAGGTGACAATGAAAAGAAGGCAGATTTCATGAAGAACGCCAATTCTTATGGTGTAACTCACTATATCATTTCTAAGGCTTCTGATGCCAACTCTGAAGCTTGGAGCTTGCCCAATGCTACTAAGATCACAGTAAAGCAAGGTGTTACATTGACATTTAACCCGACTAAGGCTTCTACTATGGGACTTACAGCATCGAAAGCTCTGTTGTACTTCGAAGGTGATAATGAATTAGCTTCTACAGGTGACTATACTAGCTATGCAAAAGTTGCAGTGAAAGACATCACCTTGGCATATGGTACAAAATTGACGAATAATGTAGAAGTTGTCTTGACTGGCAATTTCCAGGCAGAAGTTGACGGTAACAATTCCACAACCTACACTGTAGACAATAAGGGGTATATTTATGGTGGTACCCGCGTTAGCCAGTCTGGTACAATTACTTGGTTGGGTAAGGAATACGGAGTCAAGAAGTAATATACCTTTGAATTAAAGAAGAATGAGTCTATTCATTCTTCTTTAAAAGGAAAAACTGACTGGATAGGATTATATAATCTGAATGTTTAATTTTCGCTTGTCAAGACATTCGTCTTGGCAAGCGTTTTTTTTCAGAAGAAGTTCCGAGTGAAACTAAGATGAATAGCAATACTATAAACGAGAGGAAAGATATGAGACCACCATCTTCTCAAGAACAGGAGATTAATCTGTTGGAACTGGTAAAGAAAGTCTGGGACTCGCGGAAATTGATTTTGAGAATGTGTGGCATTGGAGCTGTTGTTGGGTTAGTTATAGGTTTCAGCACTCCTAAGGAATATACAGCAAGTACCCTTATTGCCCCGGAAAGCAGAAGGGCTTATCCGGGTAAAAGTGCATTGGTAGATATGGAAGATGACAATCTGAGTTCATCAATCACAGGTGAAAAAGATGCCATTTTTCCGGTTTTATATCCGGAAATCATCAATTCGACGCCGTTTCTTATACGGCTTTTCGACATCAAGGTACGCGAACAGAAAGATAGTGTTTCGATTCCTCTTTCACAGTATCTAAAAGAACGTCAGAAAGCACCATGGTGGAGAATTATTACTTCAGCTCCGTTCAAACTGACTGGATGGATCGTATCTCTATTCAAAGATGAGTCAAATGAAGATAGCGGGCAAGCAGGGACAAAGACGGGTATAAACCCTTTTCGGCTGACTCGCAAAGAAGCAGGCATGGCAGGTGCTATCGCTTCGAGAATCAACATCGGGGTGGACAAAAAGAAAAGAACTATAACTATATTTGTCACCATGCAAGATCCGTTAGTTGCTGCTACTGTGGCAGATACCGTACGAGTATACTTGAAAGAATATATAACGGAATACAGGACAGGTAAAGCACGCAAGTTCCTGAAATATACAAAAGAACTTCGTAAAGAGGCACAGGAGGAATATTACAGTGCACAGGAGAAATATACCCGGTATGCGGATGTTAACCGAGGGTTAGTGAAGTTAGCCTCACGCGCTGAACTGGTAAGGTTACGGAATGAAATGAAGCTGGCTCAAACTACCTACAATCAGACGGAGCAACTGGTTCAGGCAGCTATGGCAAGAGTGGAAAAGATAAGGCCTGTTTATGCGGTTATCCAGCCGGTAGTAGTTCCACTTAAACCCTCTAAACCCAGGAAGATGACGATTCTTGTGATGTATGTCTTTTTGAGTGGTGCAGGAAGTTTGGTCTGGGTATTGTTTGCAAAAGGCTTCCTTAAAGATCTAAAAAAGAGAAGAGTAGCAGATGGTTAGAAATATTGTTCGATTGTTGTCAGAAAAGCAACGCAGGCGTGGTGTATGGGTAGTTTTCTCTGTATTAGCACGTGCCATACTCGACTTTGCAGGAATAGCGGCACTGGTGCCAATATTATTAATAGTGGTAAAGCAAGATGGCGGTCGGAGTATGATGCTGGCAATATGCGGTGTCGTATTACTGTTTGTATTGCTAAAGAACACCTTAGTTATGCTTCTGGCACATGTACAAAGCTGTTATCAGTTGGAAATATATCGGGAGTTTAGTACCCGTATGTTTGCCAATTATTATCATCGAGGGCTACTCTATTTAAAAGGAAAAAGCAGTGTACGGCTTGGGCATGAGGTGAATCATGTATGTTATATGTTCAGTCTATGCGTATTGGCCCCTGTTTTCCGTATAGCAGGAGAAGCGGTACTGATATTGTTAATAGTATTGGCACTTATCATCTGGAAACCATATGCTGGTTGTTTGCTCTGTGGAGCGTTCCTGTTCTTATCGGTATTGTATATCTGTTTAGTTAAGAAACGTCTGCGACGTTACGGTATGGAGGAATTGGAAGCACGTCGCAAGCAGAGCCGTACGGTAGTGGAAGCCTTTCGTGGATATGCAGAACTGGAAATTGCCCAGGCTTTTTATACTTCTCTTGCTTCCTTCAATCAAGGCCTGGATTCTATTATTGGGAACCGTTTGCGTATGGAAGTGTACCAACTTTTTCCATCTTTCCTTTCTGAAGTAGCCATAGTGATCGGACTGGCATTGCTGATTGGTACGGGAAGTGGTGACCTGGGATTGATAAGCGGTGTGTTTGCAGTAGCGGCTTTCAGACTAATTCCTGCAGTGAGATCCGTATTGAATAGTTGGGTAACGCTTCAAAATGCTTCGCATACCATAACGGTGGTGGAAGAGGGTATTACTGTTATAAGCGACGGACTACCCAAAAACTTATCAAATGAATCTCTTTTAGAATTTACCCATACCTTTGAATTGCGTGGATTGGAATTTGCATTTCCCGATGGACATACACTTTTCAGTGGTTTAGATCTGGTTGTCAGTCGTGGTGAACGTATCGGCATACGGGGAGCAAGTGGAACTGGCAAATCAACTCTCTTTAACCTGATGCTCGGCTTTTTCCCACCTACATCCGGCGAGATACTTATAGATGGCAGAAAGCTGACCTCTACCAACCGAAGTGAGTGGCATAAACTGGTGGGATATGTACCGCAGGAGATATTTATTATAGAAGGTACACTCGCTGATAATATAGCACTTGGGCAACCGCAGGTTGACCGAACAAAAGTAATGCAGGTTCTGGAGCAAGTGCAACTGAAGGAATGGCTAGATGAATTACCACAAGGATTAGACACCCCGTTAGGTGAATATGGCAGTCGGCTGTCTGGTGGTCAGAAACAACGGATTGGCATTGCACGGGCACTTTACAAGGAAGCTGAAGTACTATTCTTTGATGAAGCCACTTCTGCTCTGGACAACAAGACGGAAAAGGAAATTAATCATGCTCTGGAAACACTCTCCTTGCGGCACCGTGAACTGACATTGGTTGTCATAGCCCACCGCGAAAGTTCGCTGGCTTTCTGCGACCGGATATTCGATCTGGATACATGCGATATAGTATATAATAATAAGGAATAAAAGAAATGGAACAAGATTATTTAATAGCCGGACATCGTATCCGGGTGGAAGGTGAGAGGCTGGTACAGGCGATAGATGCATTAACAGGCTTTACCCCCTTTAAAATAATGGCAGATGGAGAGCCTTTTTGTCACTTTGTGGAGTCTACCACAGAAGCACCTTTATTTGAAACGGTGTTATATACGAATGAAATAGATGGCATTGTCAGCCACTTCGGCCAATATCGCAATGGCTTTCTCTTTGTAATGCTGCCTCCTGAAGGTGGAACACTTGAGCTTTGGCTGAGCGAAGATAAGCAGGTGGTGAATTTCAAGGGAAATTATAACCTGCGGCTGCTTCGATTTGCATGCTGGATTGCTTATGGAGTGGCTACAGCACCTTTCAAAACGGTAGCAATCCATACCAGTACTATTGTGTGTGAGGGCAAGGCTATTCTTTTCCTCGGAGAAAGCGGCACGGGTAAGAGTACCCACACCCGTTTGTGGCGCGAAAACATACAAGGTGCTGTTCTGCTGAATGATGACAGTCCTATTCTTCGCATCATAGACGGAGAACCATGGATATATGGTAGTCCATGGAGTGGAAAAACACCTTGCTACAAGAATGAAAGTTATCCGTTAGCGGCTTGTGTACGATTGTCGCAAGCCCCTTACAATCAAATTAAGAGGCTCAGTGTGGCTCAAGGATACGGCGCGTTGCATCCTTCGTGTCCGCCTGACTTTGCTTACAGCGATGAATTGTATGATTACATCAGTGATACTTTGAGCTCCCTGCTTTCTGCGGTACCGGTTTATCATCTGGCTTGTCTGCCTGATGCTGATGCAGCGCACCTTTCTCATGATACGATCTTCGGAGTATGTGGTAAATAACGGTATCCGATTGTAACTATTTAAAGGTCTTCGTAGAATTTGCAATCATTTTTATTACCTTTGCTTTGTGCAATATTAAAAGCAGGCAGTTATGAAAGCATTACCTTATGGAATATCGGACTTCCCCCGTATCAGGTGCGAGGATTACTACTATGTGGACAAGAGCCGTTTCATCGAAATACTGGAACGGCAACCTCCCTACTTATTTTTGATTCGCCCCCGCAGATTCGGTAAGTCACTGTTTCTGGCCATGTTGGAGGCGTACTACAGCATCGACTATGCCGGTAGATTTGAAGAACTGTTTGGAGAACTATATATCGGGCAACATCCGACAAAGCGGCATAACAGCTACATGGTTTTGCGATTCAATTTCTCTGAAGTCAGTTCTAAGTTAGAATTTGTGGATCGTTCATTCTGTGAGTATTGCTGCATGGTGATGAAGAATTTCATCCTGAAATATGAATATCTGTTGGGCAGTGGGATATGGGAAGTGGTTAATCCTGACGAGACAAATCCAGAGCAGATGCTGGCCGCTCTTAAGGAATACGTCAGCCGCACGAATTGTCCGCGCATCTACCTGTTAATTGACGAATATGATAACTTTACCAACACCATCCTTTCTTCTTATGGACAGGAGCGTTACCGGGAAAAGACACATGGCGAAGGACTGATCCGTGGTTTTTTCAACAATATCAAAGCCTCTACTTCCAATGCCGGTGCCGCCGTGGAGCGCCTTTTCATCACGGGAGTGAGTCCCATTACGATGGATGACGTGACGAGCGGTTTCAATATCGGCACGAATATCAGCATGTTGCCGCAATTTAATGACATCATCGGTTTCAGCGAAGATGAAGTACGGGAGATGATTACCTATTACAAAGATGAAAACGCACTTCCGGCAGGTGTTACGGTGGACGAGTTGGTGGAACTGATGAAGCCGTGGTATGATAATTACTGCTTCTCTTCCCGCAAATTGGAAGAGCGGATGTTCAATTCGGACATGACACTTTATTTCCTGAACAGTTATCTGCAACAGCAATTACCACCAGAGAGAATGGTTGACAACAATATCCGTACGGATTACAGTAAGCTCCGTCATCTGATACGGATAGATAAGACATTCGGTGTGAACGCTTCCGTCATCCAGCAGATTGTAACGGAAGGTAGCATCACAGCACAGATCTCCACTTCTTTTCCGGCTGAAAAGTTAACTGATACGGAGAACTTCAAGAGCCTGCTGTTCTATTTCGGAATGCTATCCATACAAGGTACCGATTTTGGTAGTGCCATTCTTGGCATTCCGAACCTGACTGTACGCGAACAGCTCTATACTTATCTGGTAGAAGCTTATCGCGAAGCAAAAATGTTTGATCTGGACCTTTCTTCTTTTTCCGGTCTGGTGAAAGGAATGGCTCTTCGTGGCGAATGGGAGGCCGTCTTCCGTTTCTTCGCCCGCGAACTGGAACGTCAAAGCGCCATCCGTGAGTTCATAGATGGAGAGGCCCATGTCAAAGGCTTTCTGTTGGCTTATTTAGGACTGACGCAGGGATATGTTCTTTTTCCCGAACACGAATCTTCCAAAGGTTATGCCGATTTCTACATGATGCCGGATCTACTGCACCAGCCGGATATTGCCTATAGCTATATTGTAGAGGTGAAATACGCCAAGCGTGATGCTTCGGAGGAAGATATTGCTTCCTTGAAGAAGGAAGCGGCTGAACAGCTGGTGCGTTATGCAGCGGACGAAAAGGTGCTTCGCACCAAAGGTGGGACGAAACTGGAGCTCATCACGCTGGTATTCAAGGGCTGGGAACTGATTATTGCAGAAAAATTGTGATATTGTTATTGAGTCATCATTCCATAAGGGAGCGGGTATAGAATCCGCTCCTTTTTTTGCTTAATACATTTAGGGTTTCTCAGGACATGTGTCAGCTAGAAAACATGAGATTATTTAGCGGTTGATTGTAAGCTTCTTTTTTGTTGCTGGTGTCTGATAATGGTGCTATTCCTATGCTTGCCAGTGGACTTTTCTCTATTTAACAAAACAGCTATTAATTGTAAATCAGTGAATTAAATTAGTCATTCCTTATGCAGTATAGTGTCATAAAGGAGTGTCAATATGCATAAATAGATAAAATTTGCAATTTGTCATTAGTACTATAAGTGATTGCGTATCAGACTTATCGTTTATCTTTTCCTTCCATTTGAAAATTCTTTTCTTCTTACTTTTATCTTTTTACTTCTCCGGTAATATGCAGATATTCAGCTGAATGCGCTCGAAGTGTATTTAGGAAATTTGTTTCTTACTTTGCAGGCTGAAAAGGCGGTTTGCTCGTCTTTTTTATAGAAAGATTTGCAAGGCTATTACTAAGGATAACCTGATTCTTTTGATAGTCAGAGATGCATATTACCAGTTAATAATGAAGAGATTTTTAATATTACTAACAATTTAAATTTTATGATTATGAAAGTAGAAAAGGAAATGAAGTATGAAGCTCCAGAAGTGGAGGTTTTAGAGGTAGAAGTAGAATTGGGATTTGCAGCATCGCCTGAAAAGCCTGAAATACCTGAATGGTAACTAGAACTAATAACTAAATGTTTTATTAATCAAATAATTAAGATGAAAACAAGGTATATCTTAGCTTCTTTAAGTTTAGTGGGTTTGTTTGCTTCTTGCCAGAATGAGGAATTCGTGGCTGAACAAACAAGCAATGTGTTAAAAGGGCGCCCTACAGTGAATTTGACTTTAGAGAAAGGCGTAAATACCCGTTTGGTTGTAGGTGATAATGATGCTGTTGGATACAATAGTACTGATGAATTAGGTGCTGTCATTGTAGATGGGCAGACTCTATGGTCAATAAATGCTGGTCATGTTGGGAATAATAAATTCTATTATGACGAAACATCAGGTAAGTTTGTAACTAAGGGAACGACTGCTATTGGTTCTTGGGTGTTCTATACACAATATAGTAGTGATATGACAACTCAAAGAGATGCTATCACCTATTCATTTAAGCAAATTCAGGAAGGCGATGCAACTTCAACAGCTTCTACGGCAACAGGCGTGGATTTCTTTGTATCACCGATAGTTCAGTTGGATGGATATGAAGGAGAGGATTTAGCTTTTTCTGTTCAAACACCATCTATCAATACTCGTGCTGTAATTGATTTGGCTTTTGATGCAAGTTTGGATGTTACAGAAGTGCAAAAGATTGTTGTGGCAGCAAAGACTACTGGAGATAGTCCAACTCAATTTATCCTCAAGGGAAAGATTGATAATACGAAATTGGAGGTAGCTGATGTAAGGAGCGCAACTTTAGTAGGTGCCGATAAAACTGCTAATGAGGTAATTTTAGAAGCAGCTCAGGAAATGTCTAATGTAGGTGAGTATAATGCAGCAACTCTTGAGAGTGATTTTTCTTCAATTGTAGAAGCTCAAGGCGTAGCAAATGACCAAGCAACATTCTTAGCTCTAGATTGTATTAGTCATGACGAAAATGCGACAGCAATGCCTGTAATCAATAATGAATTTAAGAGCATTATGCTGTTACCTGCAGATAGATATAAGAGCTTGACACTGTATGTGTATACAAACAAGGGAATCTATAAAAAAGAAATTAAGAATCCTACACCTGAAAACGACCAGGCAGTAGATGCTGATTTTTGGTTGAGACGCGGTCATCGTGTAAACTTGGCTAATATTACAAAATCAGCTAGTGCTGTTACAGAGAAGTTGTCTATAAAAGAAGCTAATCTCATTGAAAACTCGGTAGCTGCTACTGAAACAGATGGTACTGTTGTTTTGAAAACTGCTGACCTGATTGCTGCGATCAATGCTATTCAAACAGATGGTAATGTAGAAATTAATGTTATTGGCGATGCTAATCATCAGACGATTATCAATAAAGCTGTGATGGATGCATTAACTGAGGTGAAAAAAGCAAAGCCGAATGTTCAATTAATATTTAGTACACCAATGAATATTGAGGGTACTAGTGATGCAGCTGCTCCGCTTGATTTGCATGACATTACTTTTGAAGAAGGGGCTACTTTAACGGCGGGCTATGCTGTGGTCAATTCAGATATAAATATTCCTGCAACAAAGAATATAACAGTCACTGCAAATACTACATTGATATTTGCAGAAGCAGCTAATGAAGATCTTTCTTATGTTTATACTGGCCTTGTAAATAAGGGTACTGTTAATGTAGGAGCCAGCATCTCTATTGGTACTATTACTAATTTTGGAGTTATTTCTATTGATGAAGAAAAAGCGTTGACAACAACGGCAGATGTAATCAATAATGGTATTGTTACAAATAATGGTACTTGGAACATTAAGGGTAATACAGAAAATACAGTTATGGATGCATCCGCTGCAACGATCAATAACTTTGGTATCATTAATATAAAAGGAGCCACTGCTAATAGCAATATTATTAATAATGGTAAGCAAACAACATCAGGCGCTACTATTACTGCTGAAGGAAAAGGCATAATCAATGTAATGGAAACGTTTGCTAATAAGGGAATAATTAACAATTATAAGTCTTCAGTTATTTTAGTTAAGACTGGTGATGCCGTTTCTTCTGCACTGAACAATGAAAGTACGGCAACTATCAACAACTATGGTGATTTGTATTGTAATGAAGGTAACAATACTATTAATAATGTCGGTAGCATATATGCAGAGTCCAATTCTACTACTTATATTACTACCAATACGAATGATGTTAGTTCTGAGTATACTACAACTAATACGGCCAATATGGGAGAAATTTTCTTGAATGCACGTAATAGTGACGTAAGTGTAACTACAGTTGCTAAGAAGGGATATATTTCATTCGCTGTTCCATCTTCTGTGAGTAAAATAGACGCGCAATCTGGTGATAAATTCAACAAAGTTTATCTGAAAGGTAAATGTGAAGTAGCAAGTCCTGCTGTTAAATATGTTGTAGCAGATGCTGGAACAGATGAAGTTATTTTGACGAATAACCAATATGCAGAACTGACATTTAATACAGATGCTACTATTTATGCTGATCCTGTAACGAAGGTGAAAGTTGGTAAACTATCTGTTGCAAAAGATGTGAGAGTAAAACTTCCGACAGAGAATGCTATGGGAGTATATGATGTTGATTTTACTACTACTACTCTTACAGATAAATGCAAGACAAGTGCAGAAATCGAGAATAAGGGTACTATTTTAGTTGGTGGTAATTTCTGGAGCTCATTGTCGCTACCTAGTTCTGGTACATTTGCTTCCGGTGATGGTAATACCAGTGCATTCCACTGGGGTGAAGCAGATTGGAATTAAATTGAAACTCTTTCGATATATTATCGAATAATCAATAAGTTACCCGTCATTGACTAAATGTATCAATGACGGGTTTCTTAATTTGTATGGTAAAAGATAATATCCTCGGATATTTATGTCTGGAAAACTCTATAGACTATTGACAATATTTTTTATATACATGATTCTATAATGAATAGTAGTACTATAAATACGGAAAATGTGGAACTGTTCTCTCAAGGGCAGGAGGTAGATCTACTGGGAATAATCAAGAAAATTTACAACTTCCGAAAATTATTACTTAAGGCCTGCTGTATCGGAGCTATTCTGGGAATAATTATGGCTTTCAGCATTCCTAAGGAATATACGGCAAATACACTTATTGCCCCGGAAGGTTATCGCAGAAGCTCCTCTTCGGGTATAAGTGCATTAGCTGATATGGCAGATATAGATATAAGTTCTTCTTCTGCTACCGAACGGGATGCTATTTATCCATCCTTATATCCTTCTATTGTCAGTTCAACACCGTTTCTTATTCAGCTTTTTGATATTAAAGTACATGAGCAGAAAGACAGCACTATAATGCCTCTTTCCCGATACCTGAAAGAACGTCAGAAGAGACCGTGGTGGAGTGTCATTACATCGGTACCAGCTAAGCTGATTGACCGGACTATTTCTCTATTCAAGGATATATCGGACGAAAACAGAGAAAGAACAAAGACTAAAATAGACCCTTTTTGGCTAACCCGTGAGGAGGCAGGTATGGCTGGGGCCATTTCTTCCAGAATTAATATTGAGGTGGACAAAAAGAAAAAGACCATAAAAATATTTGTTACCATGCAGGATCCACAGGTTGCTGCTACAGTGGCTGATACCGTACAGGCACGACTGAAGAAATACATAACAGAATATAGGACAAGTAAGGCACGCCGATTGTTGGAATATGCGGAAAAGCTTCGTAAAGAAGCACGGGCAGAATATTATGAAGCTCAGAAAAGATATACCCGATATGCAGATGGCAATCAGGGACTGGTGAAACTGACTTCGCGTGCCGAGCAGGCAAGATTACGGAATGAAATGGATCTGGCTCAGGCTATCTACAATCAGACGGAACAACAAGTACAAATCGCTAAAGCAAAGGTAGAGAAAGAGACTCCCGTCTATGCAGTAATCCAGCCGGTACAGATTCCACTTAGTCCCTCGAAGCCTCGAAAAATGGTAATCCTTGCGGGATGTATCTTTTTGGCAGGCGCAGGAAGCATTAGCTGGATTTTGTTTGCGAAAGACTTTGTGGAAGGCTTTTTAAGAAACATAAGGAGAAAAAGAAAGACATCGGAAGACGAATATAATCAAATGGTAGCTGATGATTAAAGAAATAATTCAGTTGCTACCTGAAAAGCAACGCAAGCGGGGTGTATGGGTGGCTTTTTCGGTATTATTGCGTGCTATCCTTGATTTTGCAGGAGTGGCGGCACTGATACCTATATTGCTGGCAGTGGTAAAACAAGACGGCGGACGGGGCATGATGCTGGTATTGTGTGGTGCCGTGTTGCTGTTTGTATTGCTGAAGAATGCCTTGGTGGTATTCCTGGCACGTGTACAAAGTCGTTACCAGTTAAAGATATATCGGGAATTCAGCAGACGGATGTTTGCCAATTATTACCATCGCGGATTGCTTTTCCTGAAAGGGAAGAGCAGTGTACAACTGGGGCATGAGGTAAACTATGTTTGCTATATGTTCAGTTCATGTGTATTGGCTCCGGTCTTTCGCATGGCGGGAGAGGCAGTACTGGTGCTGCTGATGGTGACGGCGCTTGTCGTCTGGGAGCCGCTTGCCGGTTTTTTGCTTTGTGCGTCTTTTCTGCCTCTGGCCGGTCTGTATGTGGGTTTGGTACGGAGACGCCTGCGCCGTTATGGCATGGAAGAATTGGAAGCACGTCGCAAACAGAGCCGCACGGTAGTGGAAGCTTACCGTGGATATGCAGAACTGGAGATAGCCCGGGCTTTCCATACCTCGCTTGCTTCTTTCGATCAGGGAATGGAATTTATTGTTCATAATCGTCTGCGCATGGAAGTGTACCAACTTTTTCCGTCTTTCCTCTCGGAAGTAGCTGTAGTGGCCGGATTGGCATTACTGATTGGTACCGGAAGTGGTGACTTGGGATTGGTAAGTGGCGTGTTTGCGGTAGCAGCTTTCAGGCTGATTCCTGCCGTGAGAGCTGTATTGAACAGTTGGGTGACACTTCAAAATGCTTCGCATACTATAACGGTGGTGAAAGAGGGCATACGCGAAGAATCGCAGCAAGGGATGCAAAACGAAACACCTTTTACACTTAAACAGAATATTGAATTGCGAAAACTCAGTTTTGCCTTTCCTGACGGGCATACACTTTTCAGTAACCTGACTCTAAGTATCAGTTGTGGTGAACGTATCGGTATACGCGGAGCAAGCGGTTCGGGAAAATCGACTCTTTTTAACCTGATGCTTGGCTTCTTCCCACCTACATCCGGCGAGATACTTATAGATGGCAGGAAGCTGACCTCTACCAACCGAAGTGAGTGGCATAAACTGGTGGGATATGTACCGCAGGAGATATTTATTATAGAAGGTACACTCGCTGATAATATAGCACTGGGGCAACCGCAGGTTGACCGAACAAAAGTAATGCAGGTTTTGGAACAAGTGCAACTGAAGGAATGGCTAGATGAATTATCACAAGGATTAGATACACCATTGGGTGAATATGGCAGCCGATTGTCTGGTGGCCAGAAACAGCGGATTGGCATTGCAAGGGCACTTTACAAAGAAGCTGAAGTCTTGTTCTTTGATGAAGCCACTTCCGCTCTGGATAACAAGACGGAACAGGAAATCAATCATGCATTGGAAATGCTTTCACTACAGCATCGTGAACTGACATTGATTGTCATAGCCCACCGTGAAAGCTCGTTGTCCTTTTGTGACCGAATATTCGATCTGGACACATGTGATATAGTATATAACAATAAGGAATAAAAGAAATGGAACAGGATTATTTAATAGCCGGACATCGTATCCGGGTGAAAGGTGAGAGGCTGGTACAGGCGATAGATGCATTAACAGGCTTTACCCCCTTTAAAATAATGGCAGATGGAGAGCCTCTTTGTCACTTTGTAGAGTCTACCACAGAAGCACCTTTATTTGAAACGGTGTTATATACGAATGAGATAGATGGTATTGTCAGTCATTTCGGCCGGTATAACAATGGCTTTCTCTTCGTAATGCTGCCTCCTGAAGGTGAAGCACTTGAGCTTTGGTTGGACGAAAACAAACAAGTGGCCAGTTTCAAGGGGAATTATAATCTCCGCCTGCTTCGGTTTGCATGCTGGATTGCCTATGGAGTGGCAACAATACCTTTCCAAACAGTGGCTATTCATACCAGTACTATTGTATGCCGGAATAAAGCGATTCTCTTTTTGGGAGAAAGTGGTACAGGTAAGAGTACCCACACCCGTTTGTGGCGCGAAAATATACAAGGTGCTGTTCTGTTGAATGATGACAGTCCTATTCTTCGCATCATAAACGGAGAGCCATGGATATATGGCAGTCCATGGAGCGGAAAAACACCTTGTTACAAAAATGAAAGTTATCCGTTGGCGGCTTGCATACGCTTATCCCAGGCTCCATTTAACCAGATTAAGAAACTCAGTGTGGTTCAAGGGTACGGTGCGTTGCACCCTTCGTGCCCGCCTGATTTTGCTTACAGCGATGAATTGTATGATTATATCAGTAGTGCTTTGAGTTCATTACTTTCTGCTGTACCGGTTTATCATCTGGCTTGTCTGCCCGATGCTGATGCAGCGTATCTTTCTCATGATACGATCTTTGGCACCATGTGAAAGTAGTTTTCACCTCCGGAAAGGTAAAAATAAGCAGTGTACAGCATAAAAAATGAACAAGTTCATTTTTTATGCCCTTGGTTTGCATTATCTTTGCCCCGGAAAAGAAAACAGTGAATTCAGCAGAAGAATATGACTCCGATACAAAAACAGTTTTTTGCACTGGTGCAATCAGGTCTATGGGGCACACCTGTAGACGCCACTCTATTTAATGTACAGACAGATTGGCCGCAACTGTACCAATCAGCCAAAGTGCAAGCCCTACTAGGCATCACATTCGATGGTATGCAAACTCTGCCGCAAGAACTGCGTCCGAAGCGTGAACTTTATTTAAAGTGGTGCAATGCATTACTGCAAATAGAAGAGAACAATCGCATTCTGAATCAAGAGATCGCTAAGGTATACACGCTCTATCGTGCTAATCAGATAGAACCGGTTCTGCTGAAAGGACAAGGAGTGGCACAAAATTACCTGAATCCATTGCACAGACAATGCGGAGACATTGATTTATATATAGGTCCCAAGAATTATGAAAAGGCCAACAAGCTGTTAAGGACAGAATCTACCGGAGAACACGAAGAGAATCATAAACATACATGTATACACTGGCATGGTGTAGACATAGAAAACCACCGAGTACTCTCCCGGCTCAGTTCTCCTTCCTCCGACAAGAGTTTCCAACTGGAAATAGCCCGGTGGCATGGTACAACTGCTTGCCGGAATCTAGAAATAGAAGGTTACCAGGTAACTCTCCCTCCCCTATCTTTCGATGTAGCCTACGTGCTGACACACTCTGCATTACATTTCCTCAATGAGGGAATCGGACTCCGCCAGGTATGCGATTGGGCCAACATACTCCATACACAAAAAGACAATATCGATCTTAAAGAAATTGCTGATTTACTGCAAAAATGGGGATTAAGCAAAGCTGCCAAAATATTCGGGGTTGTAGCCGTAAACTATCTGGGACTCCCCATGGAAGAGTTGCCTATCCCCTATACTCAAAAAGATTTGGAAACCGGTGAATGGTTACTCAATGATATATGGCAAGGAGGCAATTTTGGGCAACATAACCAAAATCGCAAGCAACGCCCTAAAGGGTACTGGAGTGGAAAATGGTACACTTTCACCCGCGCCACTCAACGATGCCGTGAATTCGGAGCCTTGGCACCGGCCGAAGCACGTTGGTATCCTCTTATGCTTGCCGTTCATTCTGCTCAGATACAATGGAATAAAATGTGGAACAGAAATTAATTAGAAAATAGAATGAAAAATAAGTATTTAATCGCCATAGGAACTCTGTTAGTATTATTATTAGTAGGAGTTACCGTGTTATTACTCTCTGAGAAGCAAACCAACAAAGAACTGGTACAGGAATTCCAACTGGAGAAGGAAGACCTGGAAAACGAATATACGCGCTTTGCACAACAGTACGATGAATTGAAACTGACAGTTTCCAATGACTCCCTGTCTGTATTGTTGGAACAGGAACAATTAAAAACCCAACGTTTACTGGAAGAATTGCGTACCGTAAAAAGTAGTAATGCCGCAGAAATACGCCGCTTGAAAAATGAGCTTGCTACTCTGCGTAAGGTTATGATAGGATATATCAACCAGATAGATTCACTGAACCGCCTCACTGCTCATCAGAAAGAGGTAATTGCACAAGTGACGCAGAAGTATAACGATGCTTCCCGTCAAATCAGCAATCTGTCGGAAGAGAAAAAGAATCTGAATAAGAAAGTCACCCTTGCCGCCCAGTTAGACGCTACCAATATCAACATACAAGCTGTCAACAAACGGGACAAAACAGCCAAGAAGGTGAAAGATGTAGTAAAATTCAAAATAGGATTCACAATCGTCAAGAATATAACTGCCGAGACAGGAGAACGTACTATCTACGTACGTATCACCAAACCGGACAATGATGTATTGACCAAAAATCCCGCGAATACCTTCCCATACGAGAACCGCGAACTGGGTTATTCCATCAAGAAGTACATTGAATACAACGGTGAAGAACAAAATATAACCGTATATTGGAACGTGGAAGAATACTTATATGCAGGTACTTACCGTGTAGATCTCTTCGCTGACGGAACACTTATCGGCTCGCAATCCTTTACATTGGACTAAAAAAGTTTAAATTATTTTGAGGTCTCACTGAAAGCCTATACATTTGCATCGTTGTTTATGCAATTATTGTTGCGTCACAAAACAACGTTTTAATCACCTTAATAATGTATAGACACGATGAGAAAGTTCTTCTGTTTCACTTGGTTGGTATGTCTGACCTTCTCAGTCTGCGCACAAGAGGTTTTAAGCCTCGATAGTTGCCGTTCATTGGCAATTGCCAATAACAAAGAACTACTGATAAGCCAGGAGAAAATAAACTCTGCGCATTATCAGCGAAAGGCAGCATTTACCAATTACCTTCCCGACATTTCCGCCACCGGTGGATATATGCGCACCCAAAAAGAAATTTCACTATTGAGCGATGCCCAGAAAGGTGCATTAGGTTCAATGGGAACTCAGGTAAGCGGTGCTATGCAAAATGGTATACAAGGTATACTGACGCAGCATCCTGAGTTAACACAGAATCCACAGTTCATGGCGCTGATCCAGGCATTGGGCAACGCAGACATTGCTTCTCCTCTCAATGGTCTCGGAAACTCCCTCGTTGATGCATTCCGTACAGATACCCGTAACATGTACGCCGGTGCTCTGACGTTGACACAGCCCCTGTACATGGGTGGGAAAATTCGTGCTTACAATAAGATTACCAAATACGCCGAAGAACTGGCACGCCAACAACATGATAGTGGTCTGCAAGATGTAATCCTCAGTACCGACCAGGCTTATTGGCAAGTCGTATCGCTTGCCAGCAAAAAGAAATTGGCAGAAGGTTACCTCAAATTATTGCAGAAACTGGAAAGCGATGTGGATAAGATGATTGCCGAAGGTGTCGCTACCAAAGCAGATGGTCTGTCGGTAAAAGTAAAAGTAAACGAAGCGGAAATGACACTCACCAAAGTAGAAGATGGACTGAGCCTTTCCAGAATGTTACTATGTCAACTATGTGGTCTGGACCTCTCCTCTCCCATCCTCCTGAAAGATGAAAAGGAAGATGACCTCAAGCCCGATCCGGTAGCTGCCAATGGCATTGATCTCAATACGGTTTATGCTACACGACCGGAAGTACGCAGCCTGGAACTTGCCACAGAAATCTACAAACAGAAAGTAAATGTCACCCGTTCTGAATACTTGCCATCATTGGCTTTGATGGGTAGCTACATGATGACCAATCCTTCTGTTTTCAACGGATTTGAAAAGAAATTCAAAGGCATGTGGAATGTCGGCGTAGTATTACAAGTGCCCATCTGGCATTGGGGAGAAGGTATGTATAAGGTTAAAGCAGCCAAAGCAGAGGCCCGCATCGCCCAGTATCAGTTGGATGACGCCAAAGAAAAGATTGAGCTTCAAGTCAACCAGTCGGTTTTCAAAGTGAATGAAGCTGCAAAGAAGCTGATTATGGCAGAAAAGAATCTGGAAAAAGCAGATGAAAACCTCCGTTATGCTACACTCGGATTTGAAGAAGGCGTGATTGCTGCCAGCAACGTACTCGAAGCACACACAGCCTGGCTTTCTGCCCAGTCCGAAAAGATAGATGCACAGATTGACGTAAAACTGACTGACATCTATCTGAAGAAGGCGTTGGGAGAATTAAAAATTAATAATTAAAAATTAAAAGGGTGAGAGCTCATAAATCATAATTCATAATTACTTAAATGGATACCAAATCACAAAACAGTAACATGCTACTAGCGTTCTTAACGCTGACAGGCGTCATTGCCATTGTAGCCGTAGTGGGTTTCTTCATGTTGCGCAAAGGACCGGAAATCGTACAAGGCCAAGCTGAAGTCACGGAGTATCGGGTATCGAGCAAAGTGCCGGGACGAATTCTGGAATTCCGCGTAAAGGAAGGACAAAGTGTACAAGCCGGAGATACCCTCGCCATACTGGAAGCTCCGGATGTGTTAGCTAAGCTGGAACAGGCTCGGGCCGCAGAAGCCGCTGCTCAGGCACAGAATGAGAAAGCACTGAAAGGCGCCCGCCACGAACAGGTACAGGCTGCCTTTGAGATGTGGCAAAAAGCCAAAGCAGGACTTGAAATAGCCGAGAAATCTTACAAACGTGTGAAGAACCTTGCTGATCAGGGCGTGATGTCAGCCCAAAAGCTGGATGAGGTGACTGCACAACGCGATGCTGCCGTTGCAACAGAGAAAGCTGCCAAAGCTCAATACGACATGGCAAAGAACGGCGCGGAACGGGAAGATAAAGCAGCAGCTTCCGCTCTGGTAGATCGTGCCAAAGGAGCCGTTGCAGAAGTAGAATCTTATATCAAAGAAACTTATCTTATAGCCCAGACTGCCGGAGAAGTTTCGGAAATCTTCCCCAAAGTGGGTGAATTGGTAGGAACCGGTGCACCGATCATGAACATAGCCATACTGGATGATATGTGGGTAACATTCAATGTTCGGGAAGATTTGCTGCAAGGTCTGACAATGGGGACTGAATTCGAAGCTTTCGTTCCGGCATTGGATAAAAATATCCGCCTGAAAGTGAACTATATGAAGGATCTTGGTACTTATGCAGCCTGGAAAGCTACGAAAACAACCGGGCAATTTGACCTGAAGACTTTTGAGGTAAAAGCTTTACCACAGGAGAAAGTGGAAGGCTTGCGTCCCGGAATGTCGGTGATACTGAAGAAGTGATTAACGGTTAGTGATTAGTGATAAGTAAAGGGATGGCACGAGATAAGAAATATATAGCTTTGTGGAACGTCATGAAACGGGAAGGCCGACGGCTCGTTTCCCGTCCGCTGTACCTGTTCTGCATGGTGATAGCGCCGTTGTTCTGCTACGTGTTCTTCACGACGCTGATGGATTCGGGGTTACCGGTCAATATGCCTGTAGGGGTGGTGGATCAGGATATGACATCCACTTCGCGCCAATTGATGCGAAACCTGGATGCATTTGAGCAGACCGCCATCGTAGCCCATTATCCTACTATCAACGAAGCACGTGCCGCCATGCAGAAAGGAGAAATCTACGGATTCTACTACATTCCGAAAGGTACCACTGCCAAGGCGCAATCTCAACGGCAGCCTACCGTATCGTTCTATACCAACAATACGCTGCTTATCGCCGGTTCTCTGCTTTACAAAGATATGAAGATGATGAGCGAGTTGGCATCGGGAGCCGCCGCACGCACCAGTTTGTATGCTAAAGGTGCTACGGAAGACCAGGCTATGGCATTCCTGCAACCCATCGTCATCGATACACATCCGCTGAACAATCCGTGGCTGAATTACTCCGTGTACTTGTGTAACACATTTGCACCGGGTGTACTGATGCTGCTTATATTTATGATAACGGTTTACTCCATCGGTGTGGAAATAAAAGACCGTACCGCACGCGAATGGCTGCGCATGGGAAATAATTCCATCTATATCTCCCTTGCAGGAAAGCTGTTGCCTCATACGGCTATTTTCTTCCTGATGGGAATATTATATAATGTATATTTATATGGCTTCCTGCACTTCCCCTGCAACAGTGGCATCATGCCGATGCTTCTTGCCACTCTCTGCCTTGTACTGGCTTCGCAAGGGATGGGTGTACTGATGATAGGTACATTGCCTACCCTGCGTCTGGGACTGAGTTTTGCATCCTTATGGGGAGTGCTTTCATTCTCTATGTGCGGACTATCATTCCCTGCCATGGCAATGCATCCGGTTCTGCAAGGATTAGCCAATCTGTTCCCGCTGCGTCACTATTTCCTGATCTATGTAGACCAGGCCCTGAACGGTTATCCGATGATTTATTCATGGATAAACTATGTGGCGTTACTTATTTTTATGATGCTTCCTTTCTTTGTCGTACACCGACTCAAAGAAGCGTTGATTTATTATAAATACGTGCCATAATGAAACATCTGACGTTCAAACAGAAAGTAGTACAAGGTATCCACGACCTATTCTATATCTGGATACGGGAATTCCGCACGACCTTTCGCGATCAGGGCGTGCTCATCTTCTTTGTGCTTGTCCCGTTGGTGTATCCATTGATTTACGCTTTCATTTATACCAACGAAACCATACGGGAAGTGCCTGCTGTGGTAGTGGATAACTCACGCAGTTCGTTAAGCCGCGAATACCTGCGCAAAGTGGACTCCAGTCCGGAAGTGAAGATCGTATCTTATTGCGCCGACATGGAAGAAGCCAAACTGATGCTGAAAGATCGTCTGGCTTATGGCATCATCTATATACCTGCTGAATTCAGTGAAGATATTGCACGGGGAAAGCAAACACAGGTCAGTCTGTATTGCGATATGAGCGGATTGCTTTATTACAAATCTCTGCTGAACACCAATACCAGCGTGTCACTGGATATGAATGCAGATATCAAAATGCAACGTGCCGGCAATACCACCAACCGCCAGGATGAGATTACCGCCTATCCGATAAAATATGAAGATGTTACCTTATTCAACCCCGCAAACGGTTTTGCGGCTTTCCTGATACCTGCGGTATTGATACTGATTATTCAGCAAACCTTGCTGCTGGGTATCGGACTTTCTGCCGGAACAGCCCGCGAACAGAATCGTTTCAAAGATTTGGTTCCTATCAACCGCCACTACAACGGCACATTACGTATCGTGCTGGGTAAAGGTTTAAGTTACTTCATGGTGTATGCACTTGTATCCGTATATGTGCTCTGTGTAGTGCCACGTCTGTTCAGTCTCATCCAGATAGCTCAACCGGGTGTACTGACCCTCTTTATGTTGCCTTATCTGGCAGCATGTATTTTCTTTGCCATGACAGCTTCTATTGCCATACGCAACCGTGAAACCTGCATGTTAATATTCGTCTTCACATCCGTACCTTTATTGTTCCTTTCGGGTGTTTCCTGGCCGGGAGCCGCCATGCCAGATTTCTGGAGATACTTCTCTTATATCTTCCCGTCCACTTTCGGCATCAATGGCTATGTACGCATCAATAGTATGGGAGCTACACTGGGCGAAGTATCCTTTGAATACCGTGCATTATGGATACAGGCAGGCATCTACTTCCTGACTACTTGCTGGGTATATCGCTGGCAAATTATCCAGAGCAGGAAGCATGTAATTGAGAAATATAAGGAATACAAAAAACAAGTCGTTTCCTAAGTGAATGCTATAAACCGGTTCCGTATGGCTTTTGCTCGTCTGCACTTTCTCGTCGGCGGCATAGCGAAGCAATTGCCGGACCGCAAGTTCCGCTAATATCGATTATACCCCCTTTCTTATGGAGATTTTCATTAAACTACTCCACCCGTTACCATTTTTTGCCTAAATTTGCACTGCCTCTACCTAACAATAAAATAAGAGACCAAACCGATAAATATGGCAAACGAATTTGACTACCAATCCGTACCTTACGGATTTGCACATTGCTTCAACCAACAATGTACAAAATGTGATAAATGCCTGCACCACCTCGTTGCAGAGAATTGCACTTCGCAATATCCCACCCTACTTACTATAAATCCCAATTGCATTCCTGCGGACACAGCTACATGCCCCTATTTCAAAAGCAACCAGAAAATTCATGTGGCATGGGGAATCAAACATCTTCTGGATAATGTGCCGCATAAATATGCGAATCCTATAAGAATCCAATTGATGAGTCACTTCGGAAAGACGATGTATTACCGCATCTACCGACAGGAGCAGGCATTGCTCCCCGAAGGACAAGCATACATCCGCCAGGTATTCAAGCAGAATGGCATTACCGAAACACCTCAGTTCGAAAGATTCAGTGATGAATACAATTATAATGATTAATTAAAAACATCTGTCATGCTATCACGCAAAAGAGTTCATCAATTTGATTACTAATACATTAAAGCGTGATAGATAGGCGTGATAGATCATTTTCCCTCTCAATCATCTATCACGAATTTCTCCCATAAGAAGAAGCACATTGCTTTATACCCCACTTATCACATAAAGTATTATTCCGTTAGTTCTCAGCATGAAACTTTTAGTTTCATACAATGAAACCTTTTGTTCCAACGGTCCAAACAGACAGTTTCAACGGTTGGAACCTTTTGTTTCAACTATTGAAACCATTTGTTTCAACAAGCGAAACTTTTAGTTCCAATAAGTGAAACTCAACACAAGAACCTGCACGAATCATTCGGAATACGAGTCTGTTTGAAAAAAGTCACATAACTACCCACAAATAAACATGAGATTAGTTGCAATGGGAGCATAAATGCCGTATCTTAGTAGTCCGGCTACAAGCCGTTTTTTTATATCTATTTTTAAAGAAAAACGAACGTGAAAATTACCCAACTAAGAGAAAAAGACGGGAACATGACACTAAGCACGATGGACTTAGATACATTCCTACAGAAGATTAAGACAGAGACGAAGACAAAACCCATCTCCACCTACCGCGAACAGTTGCGATACACCCTACCCGACAAACGCTGTGGCGAAGCAAACCGGCTTCCACAAGTGATACCCGCCGCCGAATTCCGCAAAACAGACGGTGTCCGGCAAATGAAAGCATACAACGGTATCGTAGAACTAACCGTAGGTCCGCTGTCCGGAAAAGCGGAAGTGGCACTTGTAAAGCGTCGGGCGTGGGAGCAACCGCAAACCCGTCTGGTCTTCACCGGATCGAGCGGACGAACCGTAAAGATATGGACCACCTTCACCCGGCCGGACAACTCACTGCCCCGCAAACAAGAAGAGGCAGAAACATTTCACGCCCATGCCTACCGCCTGGCTGTGAAATGCTATCAGCCCCAACTCCCCTTCGATATTCTGCTGAAAGAGCCGAAACTGGAACAATATTCCCGGCTCTCCTTCGACCCCGAAGCCCTATATCGCCCGGACTCCGCGCAGTTCTACCTCGTACAACCCGCTTCCATGCCCGACGAACCTACCTATCGGGAAACCGTACAAGGCGAAAAATCTCCCTTGACACGTGCCCTGCCGGGATATGAAGCGGAAGAAGCCGTAATCATGCTTTTTGAAGCCGCCGTGCAAAAGACATTCACCGAACTGGCAGAAGCAGAGAGCAAGAGCGAAACCCCGATCGGTGAAGACCTGCAACCCATAGTTACACGCCTGGCGGAGAACTGTTTCCGCTCAGGTATCCCCGAAGAAGAAACCGTGAAACGTACCTCCTTCCATTACTACTTTCGCCAGAAAGAAGCCCTCATCCGGCAAACCGTACGAAGTGTGTATCAGGAATGTAAGGGTTTCAACACCCAATGCAGCCTCAGCAAAGAACAACGGCTTGCCATACAAACGGACGAATTTATGAAACGCCGCTATGACTTCCGCTACAATACGCAAGTGGGCGAAGTGGAATTTCGCGAACGTCATTCGTTCCGTTTCCGCTTCTCACCCATCGACAAGCGAGCCCTAAACAGCATTGCCCTCGATGCCCAGAGCGAAGGTATTCCGCTATGGGACAGAGACATCAGTCGCTACATTTATTCCAATCGTGTGCCCGTATTCAATCCATTGGAAGATTATCTGTACAACCTTCCACGCTGGGATGGGCAAGACCGAATCCGCGCACTGGCGCAAACTGTGCCCTGCCGCAATCCGCACTGGGCGGAACTGTTCCACCGTTGGTTCCTCAATATGGTGGCTCATTGGCGTGGCAGCGTGGACAAGAAATACGCCAACAGCGTTTCACCCCTGCTGGTCGGTGCGCAAGGTACCCGGAAAAGTACCTTCTGCCGAATCATTGTCCCACTTGAGATACGTGCCTACTACACGGACAGCATTGATTTCTCGCGCAAACGTGATGCAGAGCTTTCTCTGAATCGCTTTGCACTGATCAATATCGACGAATTCGACCAGATAAGCATGACGCAACAGGGATTTTTGAAACACATCCTCCAGAAACCTGTGGTAAACGTTCGCAAACCGTATGGCAATGCCGTACTCGAAATGCGCCGTTATGCCTCATTCATTGCCACCAGCAATCAGAAGGATTTACTCACCGACCCTTCGGGCAGCCGCCGTTTCATCTGCATCGAAGTGACGGGCGTCATCGACACCACCCGCCCGATAGACTACAGTCAGCTTTATGCCCAAGCCATGTACGAACTGGATCATGGCGAACGGTATTGGTTTGACCAGTCGGATGAGCGTATTATGACCGAGAACAATCATGATTTTGAGCAAATTCCGCCGGAAGAACAGCTTTTCTATCGTTATTTCCGCATTGCCAAAAACGATGAAGAAGGAGAATGGCTGTCATCTGCCGAAATATTGAACCGTATCAGGAGATACAGTGCTATTCCGTTGTCAACCAAGAAGGTAAATGTATTCGGAAGGATATTGCAGAAACACGAAATACCGTCTAAGCGTACCCGGTTCGGCACACTTTATCATGTGGTGGAATGTGATAGATACCCGTGACAGATATATTCTAATAATTATCCATTTTGTAACACATCTTCTTTCTCTGGTGCAGTAGGTTCCGGTCGTCTTTCAGGGGCAAACGGATCGAAATAATAAATATTTTTGGTATCCAGCCAATGCAGGAAAAAGGGCAAGCGCCGCATAAAACGACTATAATCTTTCCGTCCGGCAGGTGTCCAGGCTGCCTCGGCAAGTGCAATAAGACGTGGAAAGACCATAAAATCCAATCGTTTAACATCAGCGACGCGTTCTGTCCAAAGTGAGTACTGCATACCCATAATCTGACTTTCATACCCCTTAAACAGATGTTCTATCGAAATAGGGAATGAGAAAACATCCTCTATCGGATTATATCCATCCCAGTAACGCCCAACATTGTGTGTGGAATACTGCACAAAGTCGCCATACATCGGACGACGCGGAGTCATAATAACACGATATCCACTTTCGAGAGCTTTCAACAACTGATACCTACGATCATGACGCCACCACATCACTACTGCTTTATCCGGCGATACACCGGCATCCACAATCTCATCCCAACCGATCATTGTTTTACCTTTGGCAGCAATAATATCTGCCACACGGCGCACAAAGTATTGCTCCAATCCGGTTTCATTCATTAATTGTTTATCTTTAATAAACTGCTGTATCTGTGAATCTGTAAACCATTCCTGATTACCGAAATGCACTTCATCACCTCCAATATGAATATAAGGAGAGGGGAACAGAGTAATCAGTTCATCCAGCACATCACTTATGAAACGGAAAGTTTCTTCTTTGCAAGGGTGAAAAGTAAAATCTTTCCATCGCCCCTCACCACCACCGGACAATTCCGGATAGGCACGGCAAGCAGCAGTGGCATGTCCGGGCATATCGAATTCCGGCACAATCATAATGTGCCGTGCAGCTGCATAGGCAACAATATCTTTAATATCCTCCTGCGTATAGAAAGCAGCAGGTGCCGACGGATCATGATAATTCCCTTTGGATCCAACCTTTGTCAACAAAGGATATTTCTTTATTTCAATACGCCATCCCGGTTCATCCGTCAGATGCCAATGAAAAACATTCAGGCGAAGAGAAGCCATTATATCAAGTAACTGCTTGACTTTCTCCTTGCCAAAGAAATGGCGGCTCTCGTCGAGCATAAAACCCCGCCACGAATAACGGGGAGCATCATTGATTACACAAGCGCTTGTAGTACCTTTCCCGGAACGCAAGAGTTGCTTCAAAGTTTCTTCTCCCCGGAATGCTCCGGTTACGGTAGCCGATTGAATAAAAACTGAATCGGGAGTTATCTCCAAACGATAAGCCTCATCAGCCCCCGTAGTGCAATCCGGTGTAATGCGTTGTATGACTCGTGACGGAAGTACATTATTTGTCTCAAGTACCTTGTTTTCGGCAATAGACAGTACGAACTCTCCTTTTGCCGGGCGATATTGTGCCGGTTCAGGAATCACATTTTGTGCAGAGATAAAGACTGGCAGAAAAAGACTTACTGCCAACAGGTTAATTTTAGTTGTCATCATTGATATATCTTAAAACAATTTCCCATTTCAAGTTCCAGTACCCCACCCTTCACGATCTCATTATGCGTTATCCACAAACGGTTCAATTTCTTACCGTTCAATGATACCGACTGAATATAGATATTCTGAGGCGAGTTATTATGCGCTATGATTTTGAAATTCTTACCGGAATAGAAATGCGTATCCAGGTTTATCACTACGCTTTCGAAGACAGGACTGGTAATCTCATAACGGGGATTTCCCGGACAAACCGGATGAATACCCATAGCCGCCAGTACATACCATGCCGACATCTGCCCTACATCTTCGTTTCCACACAATCCCAGAACATCATCACCATAAGCTTTATCACAAATCTTTCTCGTCCACTTCTGTGTCAGCCACGGGCAAGAAGAGTAATTGAAAAGGAATGGTACATGATGGTTCGGTTCATTAGGATGATTATAATAATCGTTCCATAAAAAATCTTCCGGAACATTGGCAAAGAACTCTTCCAGTTCCGCATCAAACTTCTTTTGTCCTCCCATCAGAGCTTTCATTCCGTCAATGTCATGAGGGACAAACCAACCTTGCTGGAAAGGATTGCTTTCCGTGGTACCCTGATCCTGTGCCGTACGACCTCGCCAAGGCAACCAGCCTCCACCCTTCACGCGGGCACAAAACCACTGCACGCTATCGCACCACACATTCCGGTAAGCTTTGGCACGCTTTTCATATTCAGCTGCTTCTTTCTTTTTGCCCAAGGAACTCATGAGTTGTCCTAAGCACCAATCCGTATAAGCATACTCCAAAGTATGGGAAAGACTGCCGGGAGTATATCCCAGATCTCCATTACCAAACTGCTTCTGTGTATTCGCAGCATACTCAACGGCTTTCTGTACATCGTACTCCCGGATCCCCTTTTCATAGGCATCCGCCAGTACTGAGATAGCGGGATTTCCCAACATACAGCCAGAATATGCATTCACTACTTCCCAACGTGGGAAATACTCCTTCCCACTTAATTGGGCAATCTGGATCAAAGAGTTTATCTCATCATTCACCAATCGGGGATTAATCAATGTTTGCAATGGGAACTGACTACGGAATACATCCCAACCGCTAAATACAGTACGATAGGTAAAATTCTCCGTTTGGTGAATCTTCTTATCCGCACCTATATACCGGCCGTCGCAATCGGAGAAGCAACGTGGATCGATCATTGTATGATACAAAGAGGTATAAAAGATAGTCTTATCCCTTTCGCTTCCCTCAACCTTCACCGAAGAGAGTGCCTGATTCCACAGATTACGTGTATTTTCTTTTACCCGCTCAAAATTCCAGTCCGGAATATCCTGTTCCAGATTGCGCTGGGCACCTTCCATGCTGACAAATGATATACCGCACTTCAGTTGCACCTGTTCGTCTTTCCGGGTAGGAAACTCTGTATAAAAGCCCAAATGCTTTCCCTGTGCCTTCCCGGGAGCAGGTATGAGCCGGGCATCCTTAATATAGTTGAAATAGGCCGGATTGTCATTGGCATCATTCTTTCTGCTAACACCCTCAGGAATAGAAGCACTCCAAACGCCGTATTCCGTCAATGGGCGATCGAAACAGCAATAGAAGTAAACGGTATAATCAGATTTCCCCGAACCGTTTCCCCAACCTCCACAAGCGGGCGTGCATTTCATCCATCCCCGAATCGTATATTCGTCCACTTTTTCCACATACTGTTCATCGGATGTGCCACCAATTCTACGGGCCAGATCGATCTGGATACGTGACTTCTCCGACTCCGGATATGTGAAACGCAGAATCCCCGAACGAGGTGCGGATGTCAGTTCCACCTTCACCTGATAATCTTGCAAGTATACCGAATAGTATCCGGCCTGTGTAATCTCCGTATCATGGGAATAGCTGGAACAGTAACCTTCTTCCGGTTTATTTTCGGTACCCTTGAATGTTCGTAATGGTCCGGTGGTAGGCATTACCAGAAAGTTTCCGAAATCGCCATACCAGCCAATGCCGCTTAAATGCGTAAAGCTGAAGCCTTCGATAGTAGAATGATGCCACGAATATCCGGGACCGTTATCACCACCGGTTTTAGTATCCGGACTCAACTGTACAAGTCCGAAAGGAGTACAACTTCCCGGAAAGGTTTTCCCCAATCCATGCCCCGACTTTCCGGCCTCTGCCGACGTTGAAGCACCAATAATCGTATTGACATAATCCACCGGCTCTTTTTGAGCAAATGACAGAGTAGAAAAAGAAATCAATAAAGCGGATAGCCAAAGTCTGCCATATTCCATAGAATAATAAATTAGAATGAGTTACCGGATATGTTTTTTGATTAACGGATATAATACTTCCGCATAGCGCATAAAGCCCAGATCTGTAAAATGAATACCATCAACAGTAGCCTCACCATCGTGCCCGATGATATCCTTTGAAGAAAGAAGATAGATATTCTTCTCACCCTTTTTCTTCATTGACTGGAAAATAGCCGCAATCGTTTCATTTTTAGCTTTCACTTCCCTTGCAATCTTTTTATCGAAACGGGAATGAGTGAAAATAGGATCTTCTACAAAAAGTATGGGAGTATCGGGATGTTTGCTGCGAACGATCGAGTAGAATTTCTCCGCCCGTTCCTTCATCTGTTCCACTGTGGCATTAGGAAGGAAATCAAGCACAAACATGGAAGCATCGACCGTAGCTATAAGTTCCGCAATCTCCAGATCGAGCAAAGCATTACCACTAAATCCTAAATTGATACATTCACGATTGAGCCAACGTTCCAGAATATTGGTATGGGCCATTCCGGGACGGGAAGCACAACCACCCTGTAAAATACTGGTTCCATAAAAAACAACGGGCTTCTCACGTACCGGCAAACTGACTTCAGGTTGGTCAAGCGTCGAAAGGCTATCCACACCAATGGCTAATGAGGTGACTCCGTCATACAAAGAAAGATATAAAAGATATTCCCGTTCTTCAGGATCCATATTCTTCACGATAGTAGCCTCATTTACCTTTCCCTGAGGCCGCCCGCTACCGGCAAAGACCCACTTACCATCTTGCAGGCAATACAGATCCAACCCTTTGATTCCGGTAGGAGTCATATGATTCATACTTCTGTTATCCCTCACTTCCCACTTTGCCCCAATGCATGTAGAGTTGGAACGGAAGCGCAAAGCAAGCCCGGCACTATTGCGTCCCAATTCCCAAAGCGGTTTGCGGGAAACAGATTCCAAAGAAGCCGGAAGGCGTTCGTAACGGGTAAGAGTAGCATCCGTAGCTTTGCCTAACAGGGGAAAAGCGGAAGCATCGTGATAAAGAAGCTGGGCATGAGTAGAGGCTGCCAGCAGCAATCCGAAAATTAAAGCTTTGGTTCTCATGATTTAATAGATATTAAGATGACCCAAAGTTACACTGAAAAACTACATTTTTCATTCGTTTTACATCAATTAACAAGCAAGATGTTCTACAAATACGAAAGATTCGTAACTTTGGTAAAAACTATATAGTATGAAAAAACTCAATTTTCTCCTTAGCAGTCTGCTACTATGCATATGCTGCACCATTCAAGCTAAAAACAAAGTGATTGAACAACCTCCGTTCGTCGTAAGTAGCACCACCTCTATTGAAGTCAGCCAGGTCGAAATCAGTGACACGGCTACAGTCCTGCACATTTTTGCCAAATACCGGCCTAAAAACTGGATAAAGATTGCTTCGGGAAGTTACTTGCAAGATAATAACGGAAAGACTTACCAACTACGTTCGGGCATAGGCATCACGCCGGATGCAGAGTTCTGGATGCCGGAATCCGGTGAAGCTGAGTTTCAGCTGGTATTTCCTCCTCTTCCCGCATCCGTTACATCCATCGACTTCACAGAAGGTGCCGACGTTGAAAATGGATTCAGTATTTGGGGAATCCAGTTGAAAGGCAATAATCTGCCGAAGTTAGTACTACCGAAAGAGGCTGTTATCCATAAAGCAGACAAAGAAACTGCCCTGCCGAACCCTGTCATCGAATATGGTAAAGCTACCTTGAAAGGTAAGTTATTGGATTTCCGTCCCGGCATGTCCAAGACCATGACTCTGGTATCATGGGAAAGTGCCAAAGGCGATATATCGGAAGTGCTGGTAGATATCCAACCGGATGGTAGTTTCAGCAAAGAAATATCCTTGGCAGGTACTACACCCGTTTCTATATATATGTCCGGCAGCTCACCCCTCCAACTATTTATGGAACCGGGAAAAACGACTGAAGCATATATCAATTTGCGTGAGATCTCCCGCCGCCGGTCTAAATTCCATAGCGAGGAGAAGCCTTATGGAGAGATTATATACATTAACGGCCCCTTAGCAACTGTTGCACAAGAATTGAATCAGGATATGCCCGACACCAATGTACAAGATAAGGTATATAAGGACATGAAAGCATTTGCCGGTATGGATATAGACACTTACAAATCAAAAGTACTGGAGTTGTCTGCTGAAGTGCAAACGGAAATAGATAAACTCCCATGCAGTCTGGCAACACGTCAAGTACTCACCATCAACAATAAGCTGTCCACAATTGGGTTATTGCGTTTAGTTGCAAATACACTGACATCAGCTGCCATACAGACCAATCAGATAACACGCGAAGAAGCTCAAAAATACTTTATGGAACGGGCACAGAAAATACCGGCTGACTATATTCCAAATGCTAACTTTGCAATACTGAACGATCTGCAAGCCACCCTGTCCAGCAATTACTCAAACATCGTAATCGGTTATTATCAGAAAAGTGATGACCTTGCCAAAACTTGGGGAACAGACAACGGTATCTTCTTTGACATCGTCCGGGTTATTCCCCTTTATCAAAGCATCAAGAATTTCACTCCGCTGACTGAAGAGCAAATTAGCACAATCAACACTTTCCCTTCCGCTTATCGTGAAATGCTGACTGTGGCCAATGATGAACTCCTGGCAAAGATTGAAGCCAATAAGAAAAAGACGGGATTCACAGTAAATGAAGCCGGTGAAGTCAGCGATGAAGACCTCTTTGCTTCCATCATCAGTAAGTTCAGTGGAAAAGTGTTACTGGTTGATTTCTGGGCTACCTGGTGCGGTCCATGCCGCATGGCTAACAAAGAAATGATTCCAATGAAGGAAGAATTAAAAGATAAGGATATTGTGTATTTGTATATCACCGGTGAGACATCTCCGCTGAAGACATGGGAAAATATGATTCCTGATATTCATGGTGAACATTACCGTGTGACAGCCGCCCAATGGAATTTCTTAGGCAAGAGTTTCAATGTTTCAGGTGTTCCCACCTACCTCATTATTGACCGCGAAGGAAATATAAAATACAGACAAGTAGGTTTCCCCGGCGTTAAAACGATGAAAGAAGAGCTTCTGAAAGTAACCGACCAATAAGAAAGAAGTACCGGACGGTACGAAGCCCGTTAAAAAGAAATGGCACTGCCCATCATTTACACTCAATGATGAACAGTGCCATTCGTTTTATTTCTCACCCGATTCCTACTTCCAGTCCTCGGCTCCTTTTTCTTTCAATTTGCTTGTAAAGGCTTTAGCTTTATCCATAGTCTCTTTTTCTTCTTCGGGACTTGCATAAGCAAACTTATAGCCTTTTATAACATTCCATTCGCCACGGGTAAAATCAGGGAATTCCACAGCAGCACAATTGTTATCCATAGAAAGCTCACCCAATTCTGCCAGACAGCACCATTCTGCCAAGTCGTATACATCCAGATCCAAAGGTAAACCGTTCTGCAAGCAATATACCAAACGGCTATCCATAATGAAGTCCATACCTCCATGGCCTCCTACTTCCTTAGCCATTTCACCATACTTCTTTAATATCGGATGCTGGAACTTTTCTACAAGCGCTTCCATTTCCTCCTTAGGCAAAAAGCTGTGGGTATTCAGATTATCAACTTGCGGTTCTACTCCCGAAGCGCTCAATTGCTTAGCATCAAGAGCATAACCCTGAATCGGATACTTATTGGCAAAGCCTTTGGTTCCGGTAAGCTGATACAAACGGTTATAAGGTTGCGGTGTCATCACATTATGTTGAATCTCGATAACTTTTCCGTTTGCCGTACGAATCAGTGTAGTTGTATGGTCACCGTTACGGAAATCATCACACTTCTCTCCGGTTCTCTTTTCTACCAGATCCTTACCTACAACCGACTTGGTATCCATAGCTACCAACGTTACCATACGGTCGCCACGATGGATATCGAATGCTTGCGCCACAGGACCAAGACCGTGAGTAGCATACACATCACCACGATGTTTCTTGTTGTAATCCAAACGCCATCCCAGTTTATCATTCTCACCGTTTTTCCAATAATGATCCCAGAACGGGCTCAATTCATGGATGTAAGCACCTTGTCCACGAATCACTTCACCAAACACTCCTTGCTGTGCCATGTTCAGCGTATTCATTTCAAACCAGTCATAGCAACAGTTTTCCAGTATCATACAATGTTTACGGGTCTTTTCACTCATATTGATCAAGTCCCAACATTCCTGAAGATTCATAGCCGAAGGAACTTCTATAGCTACATGTTTGCCGTTTTCCATAGCACACATTGCTACAGGAAAGTGATGCAACCAGTCGGTAGCAATATAAACCAAGTCTATGTCATCGCGTTTACAAAGTTCTTCGTATCCTTTCTCTCCGGAATAAACAGCTGCCTTAGGCAAAGATGCTTTCTGCAAATACTTCTGGCAGCCCTCAGCACGTGATTGTTCATAATCACAAAGAGCCACGATCTGCGTACCGGGAATATGGGTAAAACGCTCTACAGCACCGGGGCCACGCATACCCAATCCTACGAATCCTACTCTAACGACTTCCATCTTCGGGGCGGTCAGCCCAATCACACTCTGCTGCCCAGCCGGACGCTCGGGAGTTTTCACAATAATAGTTCCATTCTTCCATTCCCACTGAGTACCCTTGTCATTGGTTTGCACAGTAGAAGTTTGAGACGTGCATGCACATAATGCGACGCACATACCCAACAACAATGATTTCAAAACCTTCATGTTATATTAAATTTAAAGTAAATAATTAATTCATCAGTTCAAAAAAGTATTACCAGCCGGCATGTTCCTTTTTGTTCTCATAAAAATCAGCTTCTCTTTTCATTTCTCCGTTGTACATCCATTCTATTTCATCCGTATATTCTTTGCCACCGGAAGAAACAGTTGCTTTCAGTATATTCTTCCCAGACTCCAAAGTAACCTTATCAAACACATAATGTACATCTGTATATCCCTTCCGTATCCCTGTCAATTCTTTTCCATTCAGGTAAACTTTAGGAGTTCCTATATTGGAATATACGGTTACGGTAGTTTCTTTCTTTTCACGATTTACGTTTCGCCGTTGTGTCAGATAAAGTACCGGCTCTTTGCTCCAGTTTGCCTTATACCAGAAATAAGAATCTTTCTTTATCTTACGGTCAAAGGTAACCAATCCTTTTAAATTACGTGCAGGTACGCCCCCTCTTTTCCACATTGGGACTGCAAAATCGAATGTATTCCACAAATAAGAGGCTATAATATAAGGGTGATTAGAAATAACACTCCATTGATATTCATGTGTTTTAGTCTGAAATGTCTCCGGATAAAACGGTTTTCCCCAGTTCAGGGCATCACCCAGATATTCTGTCTGATGCTCTATATTGGCATCCGCTCCGTATTCCGTTAACATGAGTTTCTGCCAGGGATATTCCTTCTCCAATTTCTCCACCCAAGGTTCTATGTCCTGAATTTTCTTCTCATACCAGCCAAAGTAACGGTTCATGCCCTGTACATCCGTATTTTGATTAACAGGATGATCGGCATGTCCATACCCATTGACGGATACGGTATAGCGGTCCGGATCTTCGGTCTTACAAAGATCATGGAGAGATTGCGTCAAAGAGGCTGTATATCCATGCGGGTGATAAACCTCATTGTGAGTACCCCATATATAAATGGAAGGATGATTAAAACTCTGTCGAACCAGTTCACGCATCTGTTGATGCGCATTCTCCCACTCCTTTCCGGAAACACGGTTCACAAAAGGAATCTCCGCCCAGATAATCAAGCCCAACGTATCACAACGGGAATATAAATAATCGGATTGCTGATAGTGGGCAAAACGAACAGTAGTTGCGCCCAGATCCATAATGGTTGCCAGGTCAAAATCATGGTGCTCATTCTTTAAAGCACTGCCTAGCCCCCACCAGTCCTGATGCCTAGTCACGCCATACATCGGGTATTTCTTTCCATTCAGGAAGAAGCCTTTCCCTGCCACTATTTCATAATTACGAAGTCCCAGCGGCTGTACCATCTCATCAATCACTTTACCATCCTGCCAAAGACGAGACACAACTTTGTACAAATAAGGGTCTTCACGCCCCTGCCACAAGTGCGGATTGTTCAGTTTGAAGGTTGAAGAGTAGGTTTGTGTCCCCTGTGGGGTCAACAATAAACTCTGTCGATGTGTTTTCACCTGTTTACCCTGGCCATCGTAAATCGTATTTTCCAACTCCGACTGTACGGGTGTCAATGATCCATTGTCCAGTTTTACTTTCACAGTAACCTCAGCCGACCGCTTGGAAACATTCTTTTGGGTAACATACACCCCCGGAGAAGCATAATCTGTCACAACGATGCTACACGGTTCAGTCACCACCAGCCATACCGGACGATAGATTCCTCCATAAACTCCAAACAGGTTGTGATTGACAGGAATAACATCAGGACGTGCCGTATTATCCGCTTTTACTATAATTTCATTCTCTTGTCCGAACTTTACCTGACCGCTGATTTCGCATGCAAAAGCCGAATAAGCTCCTTTATGTGTGCCAGCCAGATAGCCATTAATATAAACCTCGGCACACGAACCGACACCTTCGAAGCGCAAAAATATACGTTTGCCTTTCATACTTTCAGGAAACATATACTTTTTACGATAATAGGCATCCCCTTCATAGAAAGAAGCTTCTTTCACTTGCATGTCTTTAGCATTCCAGGTATGGGGAATTTCAACTTTCTCCCAATCCCCACTCCACTTCTGCGCAACCTGCATAGCTTCTGTACCAAAAGGACCTTTCTTGAATTCCCATCCACTATTGAAAGAGATTACATCACGTGCACAAACATCTGTACTACCAAACAGAGAATATACGATCAAGCAAATACCAAATAATACTTTCCTCATATTCAGTTTATCATTTTATAGATTTGACATCCTGCCAGCAAAAATGCACCGACTCCATAGACTTCCGTCATTTCACGCGTCACCTTACGCGGATCGGCACCGATAGGCTGAACATATCCCAGCTTTCCATCCGGCTCCCCCGCATCTACCAGTGCTTTCCAACCTTTTTCTATTGCAGGCATAAAAGAAGCTTTATCCAGCAATCCTTCGTTCACTCCATAAGCAAGCGCATAGACAATAAATCCGGTTGCACTTGTTTCGGGCGACGGATAAGATGCAGGGTCTAGTAAGCTGGCATGCCAGTATCCATCCGGGCTCTGTAATTCAGCTACACGCGTGGCTAATGTAACAAATAGTTGTTTATAGAAATCATAAGAAGATTCCTCTTTGGGAAGTACCTGCAAGATTTCGGCCAAACCACCTAAAACCCATCCGTTACCACGTCCCCAGAATACCTTCTTGCCATTCGCTTCTTTCTTACCAAAGTAACGCCAATCTCTGTAGAACAACTGTTCGTCTTTATCATACAAGAAATCATAAGTTACTTTGTACTCCCTATTCATAAAGTCCAGATACTTCTTGTTTTGAGTCAATGCATAGAGTTTGGCATAAACAGGGGGAGCCATAAACAATGCATCACACCAGGACCAGCGATCCAGCGTCTCCGACTTGCGATAGTCTAATTCCAAAGTTGTTTCAGCGGGGTTGTCCACTATCCAATTGGCACGCGCCATTACCGGAGCAATCATTTTCTTATTGCCATATTTTATATAAAGGTCGATAAAAGGCTGTCCTACGGCAATAAAATCAGCATGATACATCCGCTTTCCAACTTGAAAATGATTGCGTTGCCCGATGCGAAGCAACCACTTATAATAAGTACTGTCACTGTCTTCCTTTTCTGTGAGGTCAGCCCAGTCCACCATTCCCATATATAAAGCGGCATGCGTCCAGTCCAGGTCATCATGTTCCGCATCCTTATTGGGATTAGCGATCTGCCAGTCGGCAACACGCTTCATGATACTTTTAACATCCGTCTCGTTGATGTTTTGAGCAAAGGAAGTAACTCCTGCCACAGAAGACAGGAGTACTACCAATAAAAGTTTCTTTATTCTATTCATCTCAAATAAATTACTCATTCGGAGTGTCCATCGGTTCAATATTATTTTCTGAACCATCGTATCCCGGAGTCTGATTGATATGTCCCTCCACATTGGATGAAATAGCTTTCAAAGCAATAGGCCAAAGTACATTGTGGGGAGCAATCGTATACGTATTACCTACAGAGTTCTTTACGCCCTTGTTATAAAATTCCGTTCTGTCCATGATTCGGTTGTAAAAATAGTTATTTTCCGTGAATTTATCCATAGAATACGTACGTCCTTTTTCATCTGCTTTGCCAGTCTTAGCAAATAAGTAAGCAATACGGGTCAGTTCGCACTTACGCGGTTCTTCATAGAAAAGTTCACGGGCACGCTCGTCCAGAATCTGACTGATATTCACTTCATCGGCAGTCAAAGGACGTGCACCGGCACGTTCGCGTACTTTATTTAAATCTTGTACAGCCAGATCCGGCTTGTCCAACCAAGTATACGCTTCTGCACGGAGCAGGTAGGTTTCTGCCAGACGGAAGACATACCAATCTGCCCAGCCACCACGCCACCAACTGGCTTTCTGGTCAGCAACATTGGATTTATAATGCGGCCATCCACTCCAACAACGAATCGTATCTTTAACCAGAAGAGCACCTTTCTCATTATACAATTGTACATTCTTTCCATACCATTCGGACTTACCTTCCAGACTTGGATTATTATATTTCAAGTCCGATACATGTACCCAGTTACCGGGTGCATGACGCAAATCGGTATCATCCAATGTCCAAATCATATTTTGATGGTACCATGTAGAACGCAAAGAGCAAACGCCACGACCATACTCCAGCAAATAAGGATTCTTAGTCTGGTTATTATCGACAAAAGCAACCTCTCCAGCAGGAGTCGTAATCTGTCCGGATGCCGGGAACCAAGGTACCAGCTGGCGTTTTATTTCCAGTCCGGCAGCGGAACGCATATCACTACCTGCATCATAGCGGTCGATTACAATATAAAGACATTCCTTATTTTCAGGCAGAGATTTATTATCTGATTGGTGTAAATCCCAAATAACATTTTTAGTTGCATCATTTTTATCCACGCCGAAACGCTGAGTCATCAATTGATGTACGCCATCATTGATTACTTTATTAGCAGATTCCACCGCATCGTTAAATTCGCCCAAGGCCAGATTAATCTTAGTCAGCAGATGATAGGCAGCAGCCTGCGTTACCATACCGATATACACATCATTAGACAGATATGGAGCTGTACGGTCCAAATCTTCTTTCAGGTATCGCAGTATAGCCTCACGCTTCGTTGAATAGAAATCGTAACGAGGTCCGGTCACTTCATTTACAATAAACGGCACATCGCCATATTGGTGTACCAAACGATAGTAGCGGAATGCCCGGTGAAAACAGCTCAATGCTTCTATTTCCCCTCGTTGGGCTTCGGTCATTTCCGTATCTTTGGAACGGCTGAGAATCGTATTGGCATCTTTGATACCTTTATATAAATAAGTCCAATAGTTATTTATCTGGCTGGCATTAGCTGTCAGTGAAGCCGACGGATTAATTTGCCGTATCAAATCTACAGGAGCATTCGAAGCATCCGTACGTCCGTTCACACTCATTTCTGAAAAGAAATACTCGGAAAGGATGCAAGGTTCGGCCGATCCTGCCGTAGGATAATAGTCGAAGTAGCGAACATCGCGATTCAACATATCTGTACTTGTTTTCAGTCCCTCATACGAATTAAACGTATTTTCCGGCGTAAAGAAGGACAAAGGCTTAGGTTCCAACCAATCGGAACATCCGCTTACTGCGAACATCACTCCAAGTATACCGGTATAGCCTAATGTATATTTTATCAACTTTTTCATTATCAGTTTTCCTTTTTTATAATGTCACATTAATACCAAATGTTATCGTTCTCGGTGTATTGCTGTCCGAATTTTCCGGATCGTAAGCAGGCCATCCGGTAAAGTAGCCTACATTCTTCACAGTCAGGTTCAGTCGTAACGCTTCCAGTCTCAACGGAGATATCAAAGCTTTCGGGAAAGTATATCCCACAGAGATGTTATCAAGACGCAGGAAGTCAGCTTTCTTATAAATATAGTAAGTTACACCGCTCGGACTTTTCGCACCTAAACGAGGATAGCTGTTGATCGGATTTTCGGCAGTCCAATAGTCACGCTTAATCTGATTTACCGTATTCAGCAAAGCATTGTTATTGGTGAAACGGTCCATCTTCTTCACATGGCCCAGGTAAGAGTACATACTGAATGAAATATCGAAGTTCTTGAACAATGTAAATTCATTACGCATATTCCAACGAACCTTCGGAGTCGTATTTCCCTGGAAAACTTTATCATCATTGTTGTATTTATAATTCTGATCTACATCCAGAATCTTCGGATCACCGGGAATCTGGCTATATTTAGCTGCTTCTTCCGCTTCATTTTCTTGCCATACGCCATCATATTTATATCCCCATACTTCATCCAAAGCATGACCGATGAAATATCCGTTGTCAATGTCATCCGCTTCTTTCCTACCAATCACATTTCCGTCAGCATCTGTTACATCTTCCATAATGCCATAGAGATGTTTGATTGTATTCTTATTGTACATTAAGTTGAAAGAAGTACGCCAAGTCAGCACACTGTTCTGAATATTGGTAGAATGTAAAGACAACTCCAAGCCGCGGTTCCAAATCTCACCAATATTAGCCTTCACACTGGTATAGCCAATCAAACTCGGCAACTGGCGGTTGTTCAGCAAGTCAGTAGTACTCTTATGGTACACATCGATACTACCACCCAGACGGCCCTTCAGGAAAGTGAAATCCAATCCCAGGTTATAAGAAGTCGTAGTTTCCCACTTCAAGTTGGGATTTGCCATATTGTAGCAGAAGAATGTATTGATAGTAACTAACTGACCTGTAGCAGGATCTACATACATATATTTACGGGGATCCAACTGCATCAATGCAGCATATTCACCAATAGAACGGTTACCGTTCTTACCCCAGGTAAGACGTAACTTTGCATATTCAAGCCATTCAGCATTCAGCTTCTTCCAGAAAGGTTCTTCCGTAAAAATCCATCCAAGAGCCACAGAAGGGAAGGTAGCACGCGGATTGCCTTGTCCGAAAGCAGAATATCCGTCACGACGTACAGTAGCCGTAATCAGGTAGCGATTATCATACGTATAGTGCAAACGTCCCATAAGGGCATCACCAGTACGATAAATATCATCACTGTCTGCAATAGGAGAAGTACCATAGCCTATACCTCCATATCCCAGATTGTCACTCGGCTGGAAACCTTCATTCTTGGAAATTGTTTTCCAACGCTGGAATTTCTCCCAGTTCAGCAATCCGGTAAAGTCGAATGCATGTTTTCCAAATGTCTTATTCCATTTCAGCATATTATCCCATTGCCAGAAGAAGTCTTTCATGCCATAGCGTTCAACGAATCCTCCCTGATCGCCGGAATCCGGATGATCTGCTGATTTATGATATAGATAATTAGTCCACTCAAAGCGAGGAGAGTAAGTTGTTTGCAAAGAGAATCCCAATGGCAAATCCAACTTAAGATAAATGGATGCATTTAAGTTATTGACGTCATGCTTCTTACTCAGATAAGCCCTGTTCAACAATGGATTGGTGGCATTGTTATTATCATTCGGATAAAGTTTCAAAGAACCATCCTCATTATAAACATTTCCATAAGGCGACAAAGAGGTACTAAAACTTGAATAAACCGATCTGCCGCTTTCATACATATTGCTTTCGTCACGCGACGTAAACTGTGCATTAACACCATAAGTCAGGAATTTCTGCACTTTATTTTCTAGATTCACACGAGCACGGATAGCACTATACTTACCACCTCTGTTATTACTTTCATTCTTCACATAGTTAATAGAAGAATAATAAGACATTTCGTCTTTCTTGCCCGATACGCTGACTGTATAATCCTGTCGAAGCGCAGTGCGAAGAGTCAGATCTTCCCAGTCGACCGTTCTGCCCGCCATGTAATTGGCTATTTCCGTATTAGTCATTCTCAAACGGGCGAGCCATACCTCAGTCGGATTTCCGGTATCCGTACCCAGCCATTCAGACAGTTCTGTGCCACTCATATTTGCAGGATTGTCAAAGTATCCGGTGGCAGCAGTCTTATATTCGGTACTTTTCATTACATCCTGACGGAAATTCACAAAGTCTTGTCCCTGATAGACTTCCGGCAGAGAGTTAACCATCGAAATGCCCCAACTGCCATTAAAACTGATCGTCGGCTTCTTGCCTCCTCCTTTTTTGGTAGTAACCAACACCACACCATTAGCTGCCTTGGCACCATAAACGGCTGCAGAACTGGCATCTTTCAGGACATCTACACGCTCTATGTCATTCGGATTAATATCCGTCATCTGTCCACTATAGATAACACCATCCAAAACAATCAGCGGGTCAGTGCTGGCAGCAATCGTACTTTTACCACGAATCATCATGCTTGTATTGCCTTTCGCATCAGTTTCCATACCTACCGAAAGTCCGGCAACACCTGTACGTAGCATATCCTGAATGGTCTGGCGTTGTTCTTTCTCCATATCACTGCCTTTGATAGAAGCTACCGCACCGGTCAGGTCCTGCTTTTTCATCGTACCGTAACCTACCACCACAACTTCCTGCAAGAGCTTGGAATCTTCCTGTAGTTTTATGACGGAAGGAATGGAACCGGCTTTCAGCGTTTGCGTAGTATAACCGATATACGATACCTGAATCCGGGCATCAGGAGCCACAGTCAAGGTGTAATAACCATCAATATTGGTGATGGTACCATTGGTAGTACCTTCGGCAATGACATTACCCCCTATAACCGGTTCTCCATTTTCATCTACCACTTGTCCCTTGATAGTGATTTCATGCCCCGAAGTCTCAGGTTTATCTTTAGTAAACAAAGCTATCTGCGTATTGGTAACCTCATATTTCAGGTCCGTGTTTTTCAACATGGTATTCATTGCCTGTTGAGCAGTAGCTTTCTTCACTTTCAAGCTTACTTTCTGCTTTACATCCACCTGATTGGCATCGTAGAAAAAAGTGTATCGACTGACTTTTTCTATGCGGTTAATAGCCTCTGAAAGAGGAAGATCGGAGAAGTCTACAGTAATTAGCTTCTCTTTTACTTGTGCTGATAAGGGCACACAAAGAATTAGTAGCAATAAAAATGCTACACGTTTTTTTAGAATCATGCTTTTCTTTTAGATTTAAAATAATTAGAATAATTGTGATAGAAAATAAGGATGAACGTTATCATCCCGTAACATTAGTTTACTTCACAGTATTGTGCATAGGCGATTCTTTTTAGGGTTAGAATTTAACATTTTACTTTTTATAAATACTGAGCTCATTATTTTCATTAAACGTATACCCAATCGGATTGATGCGTGCCATCAACCTGAGTATTTCCTCCAAAGGTTCGTTACGCAACGTAAAGGTATAGTGGATACTATCGGCGATAGTAGGATCCAGATCGATCTTCACACGATACCATTTCCTCAGGAAACGGCAGATGTCCTGCAGAGAACGTTGTTCAAAGACAATCTGGTCTTTAGTCCAGGAAGCGGCAAAAAGTACATCATCCTTGGTAACAGACAATCTTCGACTACTCTTATTATAAGTCGCAATCTCACCGGGTGCAAGATAACGGTGATCGTTTTCCGTATCCAGTGAAACCGACCCCTCTAACAGGCTGACATAGATATTCTCCATGTCCGGAAAGGCTTCTACATTAAACTTAGTACCATGGACAACAATACGTACCCCATCTGTTTGTACAATAAACGGTTTCCGTTTATCATGAGCCACATCAAAGTAGGCTTCCCCACGCAAAGTTACCACACGCTCTTCTTTCTTGTGTTGTATATCACATGTTAACTTCGTATTACTATGCAGCCATACGGAAGATTGATCCGGTAAAGATGCCATAGACTTTCCTCCCATGCTTTTATATTCCAGCAAAGTCTCTTCGGGAGTACCTGCCCACTGTCCCAGATAAAACGAAAAGCATACCACTATAACAATACATGCCGCCGCAACATATCTCCATATATGGAAGGTTGACTTCCGGCCAGGCTTCACAACTGGTGTCGAACTACCAGTCTTCATCCGGCGACTAAGTTCTTTCCAATAATATGCCGAATCCGGCGTATAGCTGGAAGCATTGCTTTGTATTTTATCCCAAAGGTCTTGGAGTTCCTCGAACAACTCACGGTTACCACTATCGGATAACCAAGCTTCGAGTTGATTATTTTCTTCCGAAGAACTTTCCTTTTTCAACTTCGAAATAATCAAATTCCATGGTATTTCTCTTATCATATTGTTCTTTTTGTCCATTCATACTATAATGACACAAAAACAACCTACCACCCTTACGTTAAAAAGCTCTTTTTTTTCGAAAACCTGATTTTTTTTATTGAAAGTTTACCATAAGTGGTTTAAGACATAGCAGACAGTATTCGTTAAAAAACGACAAACAGAACAGGAGCAGAATATATTTCTTATTATGAAAACACATTTTTTTCAGATAGTAATAAAAGAAGATTTGGAAAATCATAATTACTTTTTAACTTTGCAAAATAACTTGATGACCATGGCCACTAACGACGATATTCTTTTATTGAAGTTAATTAAAGAAGGAGATGAACATGCCTTTAAGCATCTCTTTGACAATTACTTTACACCATTATGTCGTTATATCAATATCTATCTGGATAACTTTGCAGAAGCAGAAGAGCTTGCACTGGATATTTTTACTTATCTATGGGAAAACAAGGAACAGGTAGATATCAGGTTATCTTTCAAAGCTTATCTCTTTCAGGCTGCCCGCAACAGGTGCTTCAACGCCTTACGAGATCGGAAACAAACAACAACACTGGATGAAAACCTGCATGAAACCCTGCAGTACAAAGAGTATCCTACCTTAGAAATAGAGGAACTAAACAAACTGATACAAGAAGCTATATGTACTTTGCCTAACCGCTGCCGCGAAGTATTCCTGAAAAGCAGGCAGGAACAAATGGCAAACCAGGAAATTGCCGATGATATGAATATCTCGGTTAAAACAGTAGAAGCACAGATCACCAAGGCACTTAAAATAATCAAAAAGTCTCTGGGAGAGGGATATGCATACTTATTTTAGTCCCTTGAAACGCACTTTCTTCCAGCTATAGAAATAAGCATTTAGATTAATTAACTCACTGTTCATTGCTTTATTACGAAACTTTCGTAGCTTTGTATTGAATTCATCCAAAAACTTTTATTCCATGGAAAAATTAACAATACAAGAAGAAGAAGCAATGATCTACATCTGGGAACTGGGCAGTTGCTTCGTAAAAGACATTGTTGCCAAATATTCCCAACCGGCACCTCCCTACACTACGGTAGCTTCCATCGTCAAGAACCTGGAACGTAAGCAGTATGTTACAGCCGCACGCGTAGGAAATACGTACCAATATACACCCGCCATCCGTGAAAGCGAATACAAACGTACGTTCATGAGTGGCTTTGTGCGTAATTACTTTGAAAATTCGTATAAGGAAATGGTTTCTTTCTTTGCCAAAGAGCAAAAGATTTCGACCAACGACTTGAAAGAGATCATCAATATGATTGAGAAAGGAAAAGAGTGAAAAAGATAACCTACCTGATTCTTAATTTTTAATTCAGAAAAAGATGTTGGCCTATTTTCTAAAAATCAATGTAGCCATCGCGCTATTTTATGCGTTTTACCGGCTATTCTTCTATAAAGACACGTTCTTCACGTGGCGCAGGGCTGCCCTGCTCTGCTTCTTTGCCGTATCCGCCATCTATCCATTACTAAATATACAAACCTGGATTACGGCACAGGAACCTATGGTCGCCATGGCAGATTTATACGCCGACATCGTTTTGCCGGAGTTTACTCTGACGCCGGAAAAGACAACCTTCGACTGGAAAACAATCCTGCTCCAAACGGCTGGTTATGTTTATTGGGGAGGAGTCGCTCTACTGGCTGGTCGCTTCCTTGTACAACTGGCAGGCATTATCCGGCTGGCTTTCCGTAGCCGGAAAACGAAGATTGGAAACGCCAACGTACACTTGCTTAAGCAAGCAGACGGACCTTTTTCTTTCTTTCACTGGATATTCATTCATCCGGCTTCGCATACCGAAGAGGAATTAAGCGAAATATTAACCCACGAACAGGCACATGCCAATCAATGGCATTCCATTGATGTACTCATCAGCGAGACTGCATGCGTACTTTGTTGGTTCAATCCCTTTGCCTGGCTCATGAAACGGGAAATCCGCACCAATTTGGAATACTTGGCGGACAATCGTGTACTGGAAACCGGGCATGATTCCAAATCCTACCAGTATCATCTGTTAGGACTATCTCACTATAAGGCTGCAGCAACTATCTATAACAGTTTTAATGTATTACCTTTAAAAAAACGCATCAAAATGATGAACAAAAAGAGAACCCGAGAAATAGGGAGAACTAAGTATCTTATGTTTCTCCCCCTGGCAGCCTTACTAATGATTATCAGTAACATCGAAGCTGTGGCCCGTACCACGAAAGAGATGGCAAAAGATGTCATAGAGGCTGTGGAAGAAAATCTGGCGCCAAACGAAACGGCACCGGATATGAAAGCTGCTACTGAACCGATACCGGCAGAAACGCCAATGCCACAGCAGGATAAAGATAAACTTGTGGCTTACAAAGGGAAAGTAGTGGATAAAGATGGAAAGCCTGTCGAAAGAGCTGAATTCTTCATTGATGGCATGTACAAGCTACCTCAAGACCAGTCATTTGTTACAGATAAAAATGGAAATTTTTCTTTCAAAGCATTTAAAAGTACTCCCATGATAGTGGTTTGGAAAAAGGATGGAAAACAAATGGCTGTGCAGGTTCCTGCCGAAACTCAAAACATATCAGACATGAAGATTGTCATGAATAGAGAATGGCTGAATCCTCCTGTCGATGATCCGGAAAATCCGGTATTCGAAGTAGTAGAATCAATGCCAGAATTCCCGGGTGGGGGCATGACAGCATTGATGCAATTCTTATCGAAAAATATCAAATATCCGGTCAATGCACAAAAGAACGGAACACAAGGACGTGTCACTGTACAATTTATAGTAAACGTAGACGGCAGCATTTCCAATATAGGCATTATCCGTGGAGTAGATCCGGAATTGGATGGTGAAGCAGTACGCGTTATCAGTACAATGCCCAACTGGAAACCCGGTACACAGAAAGGCAAGCCGGTTCGGGTGAAATACACTGTCCCTGTTATGTTCCGCCTACCGGATGAGGATAAGAAAGAAGAATACAAGCCTGTACCTAAAATAGAAGAAACGGTGGTTGTAGGTTATGGTACTCGGCAAGAGTCACCTATAGAAGAAGGTCAGGTATTTGAAGTAGTAGAGCAAATGCCTTCGTTCCCAGGTGGCCCGGAAGGACTTATGAGATATATATCCAAAAATATCAAATATCCGGTAGGGGCACAAAAAGCAGGAACACAAGGACGAGTAATTGTAGAGGTAATTATTGATGCAAATGGTAATGTTACCAATCCTAAAGTTAGTCAAGGTGTAGACCCATTATTGGATGCAGAAGCTATCCGTGTTACTGCCAATATGCCTAAATGGCAACCTGGTACACAGAGAGGGCAGGCAGTTAATGTAAAGTATACATTCCCTATCATATTCAAACTACAATAAAGTAATTATTTCCTGAAAAATTCTCTCTAACATAATAGGTTATCCGCAAATCCTCCCCCTGGCAGTCAAATTCAACACCAGGGGCAGGATGCAGATAACCGCTAACTCCCTACACGATGAATAAACTAATTCTGTTTCCCTGCTTCTTGTTCATTATCAATACAATTAATGCACAGGAAGGCAAAAAAGAGTATTTGCAGAAAGTTCTCAATAAGATTGAGAAAATTGAATCTGCAAGCTATTACAACGTATCAAAAACCTGGGAACCGGGAGATACTATACCTCTATCTGAATTCCGCCAATTAATTAATGAATACAACAACCCGGCAGATTCAACCATTGGAGCAAGCTACATAGCGCTTGATCCTGATGATACTAAAAAATTAGAGTTTGGTTACGATGGTCATGTAGTATCACACATGTTTCATGATAAAAAAGGGATAATAATTGATGACTTCACAACCAGATCTCTGCCTTTCAGATTAGTAGGACCTCCTTTCTTCAACTATACAAAGAGTATAATCCGTTATGCTCTAAATACGAACGATAATATTACTACTGAATTAAAAGAAGAAAAAGACTACTATTACTTAAAATTGGTAATCAATGAAGATAAGCAAGTCGAGTTCTTTGGCAAGGATTATAAAATAGACAACCCATATTGCCTGGATCCAACTTCCGGCTATGAAATATGGATCAGTAAATCAAACGATTTACCATATCAGGTACGTAGGGAAATGTACCACAACATTTCTATGAATTCCTGTTCGGATGTAGAAATCAATAAATTATCAATTAGTGATTTCAAACTATCAGATTATTTCCCAAAGGATTATGAAATTAGAAAAGTCGGAGAAAATAGAGCAGTTCCTACCTCATCTCTCGTTGGACAAAAGGCTACTGCATGGACTCTAAAAGATGAAAAAGAGCAGAATATATCACTTAGTGATTTCAAAAGTAAGGTATTACTTGTACAATTTACTGGAATAGGCTGCGGTCCATGCCAGTTATCTATACCTTTCTTAAACAAATTAAAAAGTGAATTTAAGACTGGCGACCTCGACATTGTGGCTATAGAAACGTGGAGACGAAAAGCGCACGCACTTCAAAACTACATTGACAGACACCACATAAATTATAAACTAACCACTGGTACAGATGAAATAGTAAAAGCCTACCAAGCCAGTTCCGCTCCGATCTTTTTCATACTGGATGAAAATCGAGTGATAAGGAAAATGATCACCGGATATAGCAAAGACTCTACTGACAAAGATATAGAGAATTATATAAAAGAACTTTTGTAGTACAAACAGAAAAATAAGAAAGAGATACCGCTCTCGGTTTATTGAGTGCAGTATCTCTTTCTTATTATTAATAGGATATTCTCTATTTATGCATTTGCACCACTTCCGTCGGTGCCATCTCTACATTCCGCTTATCTACTTGGCGAACTACGCTCGCTGCCAATTGCAAAAAGGCACGTCCTGTCACAGTATTTTCATCAAGTGCTACCGGTGTACCTTTGTCGCCACTTTCACAAATGCTTTGCACAATAGGAATCTGTCCCAATAAAGGTACATTCATTTCTTCTGCCAGTTTCTTAGCACCTTCCTTACCGAAAATATAGTATTTATTTTCCGGCAATTCGGCTGGTGTAAACCAAGCCATATTCTCCACTAAGCCCAGAATAGGAACATTTACTTTATCATTGACAAACATGTTAATGCCTTTACGGGCATCCGCCAATGCAACAGCTTGCGGTGTACTGACAACAATTGCGCCAGTCAGAGCAAGCGTCTGAACCACAGTCAAGTGGATATCACTCGTCCCGGGAGGGAGGTCTATCAGGAAGTAATCAAGATCTCCCCAGTTCGCATCACCTATCAGTTGTTTCAAAGCATTGCTCGCCATACCACCACGCCACAGAGTTGCCTGGTCAGGATCAACAAAAAAACCTATGGAAAGTAGCTTTATACCATATTTCTCAACCGGTACAATCAAGTCACGCCCTTCTACATTCTCTGCGTAAGGACGTGCATCTTCTACCTGAAACATCTTCGGCATAGACGGACCGAAAATATCAGCATCCAGCAAACCTACTTTATAGCCCAACTTTGCCAAAGCTACTGCAAGATTGGCAGATACCGTTGATTTACCTACCCCACCTTTGCCAGAAGAAATTCCAATAATATTCTTTACCTGAGGCAATAACTTACCCGGTTCGGGACGTGCCGCCTGCTTACTCTCCGTAGCAATAACGACTTCTACCTCATTGGATACATAGGTATGAATAGCTGCTTCAGCAGCTTTTATTACAGACTTCATGAAAGGATCAGTCGGCTTCTCAAATATCAATGAGAAACTGACTTTCATACCTTCAATACGCAGATTATCGGCAACCATTTCCGCTTCTACAAGGTTTTTTCCGGTGCCGGGATACCGCACTGTTGCCAGTGCATCTAAAATCAGTTTAGGATAAAGTGTCATAATATAAAATGTGATAAGGTGATAGGGTGATAAAGTGCTAACGTAATAAATTTCAACATGACAAGCATTAAAGTAATAACACCTTATCACTCTATCACTTTAGCACATTATCACTTTATAATTGTTATTTTGAAGTTTGCAGTCCGCTCCGCTTGCTGCGGTTATAACTGCGATATTCATCTAACTCTATTTCTACATCGGGTTCATACAGTTCACCTTCTTTCGGCAGATGAAACTTGATATATTTGATGTTCAACCCACGATCCAACCATTGTTGTTCGTAATAAGTTTTAATGCTAAGGATTTCATCAGCCATGCCGGAGTGATACAGATCTTCTGTCATCACATCCACTGGAAGGTTATTCTCCTCAATCATATAGCGGGTATAAGTGAACATAAAGTTACTATCTGTCTTGAGATGAATGATACCATCCGGTTTCAGGAATCTACGGTAGCGCTCCATGAAATAAGTGGAAGTTAAACGCTTCGTGGCCTTCTTCATCTGTGGATCAGAAAAGGTCAACCAGATTTCACTCACTTCATTTTCAGAAAAGAAACGATCGATGATTTCGATATTCGTACGCAAGAAAGCAACATTCTTCATACCTGCCTGCAACGAATCCGTAGCACCAGACCACATACGGGAACCTTTGATGTCTACTCCGATAAAGTTCTTATCCGGAAATAGCCGTCCCAGTCCTACTGTATATTCACCGCGTCCGCAACCCAATTCCAAAACAATGGGATGGTCATTCTTAAAGAATGACTCATTCCATTTTCCTTTCATCTCAAAAGGCACGTTATCTACTGCCGAATAGGGGTATTCGAACACATGCGGATAACTTGCCATATCGGCAAACTTCGCTAACTTACCTTTACTCATGCGTTATTCTACGATGGTTACCCAGCCATGTGTATCAGGTTCGTCACCATATTGAATACCACGCAGCTTATTGTATAACTTCATGCATACAGGTCCCGGTTTGCCATCTTTGGCAATGATATAAGAATGATTATTCTCCGGATCGTCAATACGCTCAATCGGGCTTATTACCGCAGCAGTACCACAAGCACCAGCTTCCTCGAAAGTAGAAAGTTCTTCTTCTGCAATCGGACGGCGTTCAACCTTCATGCCCATATCTTCAGCCAACTGCATCAAACTCTTATTTGTGATAGAAGGTAGGATGGAAGTAGACAAAGGAGTTATATAAGTATTATCCTTGATACCGAAGAAGTTGGCAGCACCACATTCATCGATGTATTTCTTTTCTTTGGCATCCAGATAGAATTCTGCAGAATAACCCGCTGCATGAGCCTCCTGGCTGGCACGCAAACTGGCTGCATAGTTACCACCTACCTTATAGATACCTGTTCCGAGAGGAGCCGCACGATCGTACTTACGAGTAATCACGTAAGGAGTAGCAGCAAAACCACCTTTAAAGTATGGACCTACCGGAGTAACAAAGATCAGGAACATATATTCACTGGACGGACGAACCCCCACTTGTGCACCCGTTCCGATCAGCAACGGACGAATATAAAGAGAGGCACCGCTCTCGTAGGGCGGAATAAAACGCTCATTCATCTTCACTACTGCGAGTACAGCTTCTTTGAAACGTTCTGTGGGCAATTCTGCCATCATAATACCACGACAGGTAGACTGCAAGCGAGCGGCATTCTCTTCCAAACGGAAAATACGAACTTTACCATCTTTACCACGGAATGCTTTCAATCCTTCGAATGCCTCCTGACCATAATGCAGACAGGTAGCTGCCATATGCATATTGATCAATTCACTACTACTGATTTCGAGTTTTCCCCACTCACCTTCCCGGAAATTAATTCTCACATTATAATCTGTCTTCATGTATCCGAATGACAGATTAGACCAATCTATTTCTTTCATATCTCAAAGTATTAGTAATCTCATTACGTACATTTTGCAACAAATTTAATCTTTATTCTTCACTTTCTCGCTTCTCCGACAGTAATTTTTCTATTTCCTTGTCGGCTTTGGTCAATTTGTCACTACAAAACGCAATAATCTCATTCGCTTCCTTTATTTTTTCAGCAAGCGCATCGATTTCCAACTCATTATTGTCTATCTGACGGACAATCTTCTCCAGACGTTCTATTGCCTGGGAATAAGTTTCTTTTTTCTTCGGAGTAGGCATAAAGAAATTTATTATTTAAGTTTATGATTTACAACTTATGACCGAGGCTACTTCACCCCGGTAGAAACGAGTGATTATTTCGTCTTCTTCATTTAACATAGCAGCATTTTTCACTACTTTCCCATCTTTCAACGTGATACTGTAGCCACGTGCCAGTATCTTCTCGGGAGAAGCATCAGCAAGACGTTGTTGTAACAACTCCAGACGATGCCGTTGACGCGAAAGTGAAGTCTGAACAGCTAGCGAAATATCTTTCCGGGTAGTCAGTAATGCAAGTTTGGCATCGGACACACGCCGGACAACAGCAGAAGGAATACGGTTTCTGTATGAAATCAATTTACGATGTTCTTCTGTCAGACGGGAACGCACACTTTCATGCAGTTGACTGATAAGCACTTCCAGTTCATCAGCAGCAAGGTCCATACAATTTATAAGATACTCTGCAGCAGCAGTCGGAGTCTTCACGCGGGTATGAGCCACAGAGTCAAGTACCGTATCATCTCTCTCATGTCCTATACCAGTGATAATGGGTAACGGAAACTGAGTGCAGGCAGCAGCAAGCAGATAGGTATCGAAACCGGACAAATCAGAAGTAGCCCCACCGCCACGGATAATAACCACAGCATCAAAATCTTCCTGACGATTCAGAATAGCATCCAGAGCAGATAACACCGATTCTTCTACGCGGTCACCCTGCATCAATGCCGGAAATAATTCCGTATGAAAGAAGAAGCCACGTGGATTATTCTTTAACTGATGGCAAAAGTCCCCGTAACCTGCGGCTGTAGGTGATGAAACCACTGCAATACGCTGGGGTAAAACCGGCATTTCCAGTTCCTTATTCAAGGTCAACACCCCTTCCTCCTCAAGTTGTTTTAAAATTTCCCGGCGTCGGCGTGCCATATCACCCAAGGTATACGTAGGATCAATATCCTGCACGGTAAGACTGTAACCATAAAGTTCATGAAAACTGACAGTTACCTGAACCAAAACCTTGATACCAGAAACAAATGCCTGTCCTGTGGACTCTTCAAAATAAGGTTTCAGCAAACGATATACATTTGCCCAAATGGTTCCACGCGCCTTTGCTATCAGATTATTGCTACGGGGATCTTTCTGAATAAACTCCAGGTAACAATGTCCGGTACTGTTCGTACGCACATCGCTCAGCTCCGCCTGCACCCAATATTCATCGGGCAGGCATTGTTCAAGGCTCCGACGCACCAAAGCGTTTAAATCATACAAAGACAATGCTTCCATTCTGTTCATTTACGTATTACAGGTTACACATCACCAATACCAACATGTAATCCATTATTTATTCTTCAACTTATACTCATTGTACGCCTTCCACATATCAGGTACCCCATATCCATAGATATTATCGGGGAAATCTGCACGGTCACCGGACCGACGCACCAATTCAATCACTTCCTTTGCCGTCAACTTCGGACAAGCCTGCCACAAACAAGTCACCATACCACACATGATAGGCGAAGAGAAAGAAGTACCATTGGCCCGTCCCTGATTGCCATCGGGACGGATGACGTCTGATCCTAACCCCACTGCAACAACATCAGGCTTCACACGATGGTCTGCAGTATTTCCAATAGATGAGAAAGGTGCCAATATTGCTTTCTTATTGACAGCACCTACCGTCAATACATTTTCCGCATCTCCCGGAGGGGTAATTTTCTTCCAGGAGCCCGTACCGGAATTGCCTGCACTACATACCAACACCATTCCCTTATCAGCAATGCGGGAAGCCTGGCGAGACATCAATGCATGCCGTCCATCCAAATCACGGTATTTATAATTCTTTGATTTGTCATCAAACGTATAATACCCCAAAGAGGTATTAATCACATCCACTCCCACACTATCGGCAAATTCTACGGCAGCCGACCAATAATCCTGCTCTACCAAATGCTCCGAATATTCGTCTTCACTACGAAGCAACCAGAAAGAAGCTTCGGGTGCTGTCCCGGTCATGATCTCAGGCTGATTCATTCCAATACAAGACAGAACGCTCAAACCGTGACTGCTCTCCGCAAAAATATCCGCTTGGGGATTCACAAAATCTTTTGTACCCAAAATATGAAGATTCTGCATAGCAGTAATCTTATCTACATTGTGGAAACCGGCATCAATAACTGCAATCGTCATTCCCTGACCTTTGAAACCAGCTTCATGCAATTTATCTCCATTACTCAGTTGAACCTGAGTGATGGCACACCCATAGATACTATCCGGATGTATGGTTGGTTGATTGATTACAGAATCCCGTTCCGTTGACATTGTCGGTTTATCAGCACCGGGAGAGAACCACACCTTTTCCGTAGAACGTACAAAAGGTAATGCTGCAATGCGGTCTATCAAAGTAGTATCATTACAAGATACTGTTACAAAATTATCCCATTTTCCAACCACTACGATATTCACTCCCAGTTTGCGGATTTCATCTATATATTTGCGGCATACCGGAAGATCAGTAGAATCAATTGGAAGATTCTGCTTTTTACGGCGCTCAATAGCCTTTTCCGACAAGAACTTCTCAGGACGTTTTAATGAATACTCTGTAGCAGCCTTGTCTTTTAAGCTGATGCGATACTTCAATGAATCTTGCTGTGCGGACACACCTGTCATAAACAGGGTGAAAGCCAAAAGAAGAAATAATTTTCTCATTCTATTATTATCTATTACTTATTTATTTTCTGCAATAACCAGACCAATGCCACGCTGGGAAGCGATAAACGAGCCACCCACTACCCGCCTTCCGATATAAAAGACAGCAGATTGTCCCGGTGCAATGGCTGAAGCCTCCGACGCAAAATGCACAAACAAACGTTCGTCTTCCAATCTTTTCACTGTACATGGAATCGGTTTACTACGATACCGGATACGTACTGATAAATCCGGGGTCGAAAAGAACTCCTGCTCATCAATAATATGGTCCTGCTCAGCCAACATATATTCAGTCTGCAATTGTTCGGCATCCCCTAACATCACTGTATTTTTCAGTGGATTGATCTTCAATACATAGGCTGGTTTACCTAAAGCTATTTCCAAGCCTTTCCGCTGCCCAATGGTATAATAGGGAAAACCTTTATGTTCCCCCAGCTTCACACCTTCAGAATTGACAAACCATCCGGGACCTATTTCCCTGTCAATTTCAGGGCTATGTTCACGCAAGAAGTCACGATAATCACCTTTAATGAAACAGACCTCCATACTTTCACCTTCTTCGGCCTTCAACTGATAACCTTTCTCACGCAAATACTCACGCACCTGTAGCTTCGTATAAGTTCCCAATGGAAAAATGCAACGTTTCAGCACATCCTGTCCCAATCTCCAGAGAAAATAAGATTGGTCCTTCTTTTCATCGTCTCCGGCAACGATATATACTTTTTCATTCTTTTCTTCCAAACGAGTATAATGTCCGGTAGCAATCCATGCACAATCCAATTTATCCGCCCATTCCGTCAGTATGCGAAACTTGAACATAGGATTACACATCACACACGGATTGGGTGTCCGTCCCTGACAATATTCATCTATAAAGTTCTGTACAATCACTTTACGAAAAGCCTCACGTTCATCAGCTACATAGTGTTCAATCTCCATACTATCGGCAAGCTGACGGGCCTCTACAGGTTCATCTCCCCATACCCACATGGTAAGGCCCACTATCTCATAACCTTGTTCCTTCAACATTAAACAGGTAGCGGTACTATCTATACCACCGCTCATGCCTACCAATACTCGCTTTTCAGATCTATTCATTTGGGAGATTCATTTTATTAGCTTACAAAAATACATGATTTCGGGCAGAAGAAATAGAAAAGGCATACCTTTTTAGCATGCCTTCACAGAAAATACTTAAACGACCGGGAAGGCACTCTTCCACATCCTCTCACCAAGATAGAATCACGAGTAAGTTCCACAATAGAATATGCATTTTGCTTCTCTGTCTCTATCATTCCCTCATGTGTTATCATTGGGATTCCTTTATAATAGCCGAATGCTCCAGCATGGTGATGTCCCGAAAAGACAGCTTTCACACATGGATACTTTGAAATAGTATTCAGAATTTCCACATTATTCAAAGCTGTAAACTCACTTTCCGGATAGAGCGGATGATGTGTAAAGATTAGCACATTATTCTTATTCTTCTCACATTCAGCTAACAAATTATCCAGCCATTTCATCTGTTTCTTACTGACTCCCCCATTCCATCTATATCCTTGTTTGCCGCCAGTCTGTTTTATATGCTTCAGCATCTCAGCCAGTTCCTGCTCTTTTTCAGTTCCTACGACATGAGCATATGCCGAAACTTCATTGGTATTCAACATAATAAAAATCCAATTTTGTTTCTGAAACGAGTAATACCCGGCAGGCATATTCAACTGCCTGTATAGAACAGAGACATCTGCCACCTCTTTATAATCATGATTACCCGTAAGATGATAAATCTCACGATCCAAACGAGAGAGACAAGACATGATTGTTTTTAAGTCGCTGTTTTTTCTATCAACAATATCCCCCAAATTAATTGTAAACTCCACATTCTGCCGATTGAAGTAACTGACACAAGTGTCCATTTTTCGTAGTGTCTCCCTATAGAACCGCGTATTTTCTGAAGGACAATCGGCATATTGCGCATCAGCAAACAACCCGAATTTGAGAATAAGAGGAGCATCTTGGGCCAATACATTGCCACAGAGGAAAGCCAGATATACAAATAATGTGATGAATGTTTTCATAATAACAAGCTATTTATAGTTATAAACAAAGTTCTCAAGTCGTTTCAACGTTCCAAATTTACAGTTTTTCATCCTACCAGACTGATTTAAATCGTCCGAAAAAACAATTAATATTGTCCACATAAGTTTTGAATCATAAACGAGTCTCCCCCTCATAGATAGACATGTAACAAAAATGCAATATCTATGACACAAAAACATCACACGTATGTCCGACCTTTGCCGCCATAAATTAATCGACTACAACTTATTATGAAGAAAAGCGCATTCATGCTGCTCATCGCCCTGCTGCCACTGGCCGCAATAGCTCAAAATCCGTACCGCAATGAAGACGGAAAGAAGGTAGACAAAGAAGAATTGGAAACGAAGGATTATCTGCCGGAAATACACGGGACCATCCGCACCAAATTTGAGTACCAAACAGAAATGGCTGCCAGCCGTTTTGAGGTACGCAACGCACGTATCAGCATCACCGGCAACGTGCTGCCCATCGTAGCTTATAAAGCTGAAATCGACCTATCCGATGAAGGACAAATAAAAATGCTGGATGCCTATGCACGCCTTTTCCCGATAAAGGATCTGACGGTCACAGCCGGACAAATGCGCGTACCGTTCACCATCGATGCCCACCGATCTCCACACCAACAATATTTTGCCAACCGCTCATTTATAGCGAAACAAGTAGGTAATGTACGTGACGTTGGTGTTACATTGGGCTATAAATTAGGAACCGAAGTACCTGTCACTTTAGAAGGGGGACTCTACAATGGTTCGGGGCTGACCAATCAAAAAGAGTGGCACAAAGAGGTGAATTATTCCGCCAAAGCACAGTTTCTCTTTGCCAAGAAGCTAAACCTCGCTTTAAGCATACAGAGCATACAGCCACAGGACGTACGGATAAATTCGTATGACATCGGTGCTTTCTATGAATTCGGACGCTTCCACATTGAAGGGGAATACTTGTATAAAACCTATGCAGACAATGCCTACGACAATGTACATGCTGTAAATAGTTTCATCAACTACGACCTACCTTTGCGAAAAGTATTCAATAAAATGTCTTTCCTGGCACGTTATGACATGATGACCAGCCAAAGTGATGGCAAAGCCATCGATGAAGAAACCGGAGCTTTAGCCACCACTGACTACAAACGTCATCGCGTGACCGGTGGTATCACATTTAGCCTCAGTAAAGCATTCCGCACGGACCTTCGACTGAACTTTGAGAAATATTTCTATGCTAAAAACAGTATTGCCAAAGAGTCCGAACAAGACAAAATAGTGCTGGAACTAATGGTCAGATTCTGACACCTTTATTGGGAAGATATACTCCTCCAGAGCATACCTGAGCCATACTTGCTCCGTACCATCTCCGTGTTTTCTCCGTATAAAGGTACCTCTGAGTGGAGAATGTACGGAGCAAGTACGGTCTTGATACGGTTCGGATATGGAGCAGATATAAAGTGAATGCACCACACAAGAAAAGCGAATTGTAAGAATAAGAGATTATAAGCAGTATCATTCAAAGTTATCGAATAATATAATTTCAGTTATTTTATAAAATATAGATTATCTCTTTCTAAAACTTTCCATACAAAGTTTGATTATTTGCCTGAAAAATCTTATATTTGAGTAAATAACTCAATGCTTATGGCAAATCCGATTATTCCGGGAATACCCGAAGCAGAACAAGAACTGTTGTATCAGAAACTAAACGAATACAACCGGGGAAGAACATCTTACAAAGATGCAGGTGCTTATCTGGTAGCACTGCCCCGTCCCGATTACCCCCGTTATTCATTATGGATTTATTCTCCACTACCCGAACGCCAGTCTATTTTTTACATTCAAGACCTTTCTACAGATATTCATGAAAGCCTGCGGGCCGCAAGCAGTCTATGTTATTACTCTCCCCGCTGCATGCTACTGGTGGAGTATAATGCTAAACGTATGCAAAGTAAGGGGGACGATATTATTGCTTTCGGGAAATATCACGGACACTTCCTGCACGAAATCTTCCGCATCGACCCGAGTTATGTTAGTTGGATTGCCTATAAATTCACTCCCCGCATTCCTAAACAGGAACGTTTTGTACAGATAGCACAGATATACCATTCCGTTCATCTGGATATTCAAAAACGACAGGCAAGGCAGAAATATTCCACCAGCCGCTTTCTGGGTAAGGAGGGAGATAAAGTAGAGAATCTAACGCTGAAAGTACTACGTGTACGGTTGGAAGACGATCCTTACAAAACAATGGTCAAAGGAACAACTCCCTATTTTCATGTCCGGCAGATACTTACACTGGAAGACCCTATCGGCAATCTGGTCACTTTCCGGGTAAGTTCCCGCACTGCAAGCCGGGAATCGTGCCAAGTACCCGGTACAGAGCACGCTTTCCAACCAGGTGAAACGGTATTTATCGCTTCAGCACGTATCTCATGCACCTTTACTTCGGGAAACAAGCAATATACGCGGCTTAATTATGTTAAGTTTAAATAATCATAAAAGATAAGCCGGTCTCTTTCCTGTTAAAAACATTCGTCCTTACTTTGCCGATAGAAAAGGGGGTGCTATAAATATAGCTGAGATTATACCCAATGAACCTGATACGGTTAGTACCGTCGAAGGGAATTTTTCTTCTTATCTTCTTACTATTCGTTTATACTACTGCCCCTTTCTGCAAGTATAATTTCTAAATTCAGAATTTGAATGTTTGACGTACAATTCATTACGCATTTTACGGCATCCATTTCTTATCCGGACTCCGCACGTATAGCCCTCGAAGGAGGCTGCCGCTGGGTTCAACTTCGGATGAAAGATGCTTCCGAAGAAGAACTGAAGACCACAGCCATGCACGTGCAGGAACTCTGCCGCCAATACGGAGCTACTTTCATCATTGATGATCATGTAGATCTGGTGAAAGAAATTGGTGCGGACGGTGTCCACTTAGGAAAACTGGATATGCCGATAGAAGAAGCAAGGAAAATGCTGGGCAAAGGGTTTATTATCGGTGGAACCGCCAACACATTTGCGGACATCAGGCAACATGTTGCCGATGGTGCCGACTACATAGGTTGCGGCCCTTTCCGTTTCACAACTACCAAGCAAAAATTATCACCTATCCTGGGACTGGACGGCTACCGTTCCATACTTGCACAAATGCAGGAGGAAGGCATATCCATCCCTATTGTTGCAATCGGTGGAATCACACGCGAAGACATTCCATCCCTGAAAGCATTAGGGCTGAGTGGGATAGCGCTAAGCGGCGGTATTCTGAAAGCAGAGAATCCTGTACATGAAATGGAGACAATTATACGACTGACCCAATAGCAATCAATTAGTGAACCATGGAAGATAAAACAAAAATTACTTATCCCGAATCCGAGAAAGTCTATATGCAGGGGCAACTCTATCCTTACCTGAAAGTGGGGATGCGAAAAGTAAACCTCACCCCTACCGTAGTAGTGGAAAACGGGAAAAAAGTCATGACGGAGAATGCACCTGTCTACATCTATGACACAAGTGGTGCATACAGTGATCCAAACCTGAAAGTAGATTTAAAGAAAGGCCTGCCACGCCTCCGCGAACCGTGGATACAGGAACGGGAAGTTGAACGACTACCGGAAATCAGTTCCGAATATGGAAAGATGCGTCTGGCGGACAAAAGTCTCGATCCCTTACGTTTTGACCATATCACCTTGCCCTATCGTGCAAAGGAAGGAAAAGAGATTACCCAAATGTATTATGCCAAACAGGGTATCGTTACCCCGGAAATGGAATATGTAGCCATCCGTGAAAACATGAACTGCAAAGAACTGGGTATAGATACTTACATCACACCTGAATTTGTAAGGGAAGAGATTGCAGCCGGACGTGCGGCATTGCCTGCCAATATCAACCATCCTGAGGCGGAACCTATGATCATTGGTTCAAAGTTTCTTGTAAAGATCAATACCAATATTGGAAATTCGGCTACTTCCTCTACCATTGAAGAAGAGGTGGAAAAAGCCGTTTGGAGTTGCAAATGGGGTGGAGACACATTGATGGATTTATCTACAGGAGAAAACATCCACGAAACCCGCGAATGGATCATCCGTAATTGTCCCGTTCCGGTAGGTACAGTCCCTATGTATCAGGCTATGGAAAAAGTACGCGGAAAAGCGGAAAACCTTACCTGGGAGTTATTCCGGGATACACTGATCGAGCAGTGTGAACAAGGAGTGGATTATTTTACAATTCATTGCGGCATACGCCTGAAGAATATCCATTATGCCAACGAACGCCTTTGCGGAATGGTGAGTCGTGGTGGCAGTATCATTTCACAATGGTGCAAAGTACATCAGAAGGAAAGTTTCCTGTATGAGCATTTTGATGATATATGTGATATATGTGCACAATATGATGTGGCACTCTCTTTAGGAGACGGTTTACGTCCCGGAGCGATTCGTGATGCCAATGACCGGGCTCAGTTTGCGGAGTTGGACACAATGGGTGAACTCGTAGAACGTGCTTGGGCAAAGAATGTACAGGCATTCATCGAAGGTCCCGGTCATGTGCCGATGCATAAGATCAGAGAGAATATGGACCGGCAGATAGAAAAATGCCACGGAGCACCATTTTATACCCTCGGTCCGCTGGTAACGGATATTGCACCGGGATACGACCATATCACAAGTGCCATCGGCGCAGCACAAATCGGTTGGTACGGAACAGCAATGCTTTGCTATGTAACCCCAAAAGAACACCTTGCTCTGCCTCAAAAAGAAGACGTCCGTATAGGAGTGGTCACTTACAAAATAGCTGCACATGCTGCAGATCTTGCCAAAGGTCATCCGGGTGCGGAGATCCGGGACGATGCCTTGAGTAAAGCCCGCTACGAGTTCCGCTGGAAAGACCAGTTTAATCTGAGTTTGGACCCGGAACGTGCCTTGCAATATTACAAGGAAGCAAACCATCTGAACGGGAAGTACTGCACGATGTGCGGACCTAACTTCTGCGCCATGCGGATCAGCCAAGGGCTGAGGGATTGCGATTATGATGCAGAAGCAGAAGAGATAGAAAATAACAAATAGACTTTTAGAGTATCTCTCTTTGTATTATTCATAAAGAACAAAATAACTTTTTAAACTTATAAGAACATGATTGAAACAAAAGTATCCAAAGGTATCATTAGTACCTATTTTGAGAAATTAGAAAGAAACCTTGATCTGGATGTAGCCATTGTAGGTGGTGGCCCGTCGGGTATCGTAGCTGCTTACTATCTGGCAAAGGCCGGATTGAAAGTAGCACAGTTTGACCGTAAACTTGCCCCCGGCGGTGGCATGTGGGGTGGCGCTATGATGTTCAACCAGATTGTAATTCAGGAAGAAGCCATTGATATTATAAAAGAATTCAATATCAACCACGAGAAGTATGAAGACGGGCTCTATGTAATGGACTCTGTGGAAAGTACTTCCGCATTGCTTTACCATGCCGTACATGCAGGAGCCACCGTATTCAACTGTTATTCTGTAGAAGATGTTATTTTCAAAAATAACACAGTAAATGGAGTAGTCGTAAACTGGACTCCCGTATTGCGCGAAGGTATGCACGTAGACCCACTGAACATCCTTGCCAAAATAGTAGTGGACGGAACAGGACACGACAGCGAAATCGCCGCTACCGTGGCACGCAAAAATGGCAGTCGCCTGGCCACCGAAACAGGTGGTGTGATTGGTGAACGTTCATTGGACGTAATTGCAGGAGAAGAAGAAGTAGTAAACGGTACAAAAGAAATTTATCCGGGACTGTACGTTTGCGGTATGGCAGCTTCTGCCGTTTCGGGAACTCCACGCATGGGCCCTATCTTCGGCGGCATGTTGATGTCAGGTAAAAAGGTTGCTGAAGAGATTATTGCAAAGTTGAAGAAATAAATCTTTCATAGACTATTTTCCCATATATACCGAGCGAGCGATTATCCGTTTCTACGATGTCACATACAATTGATAGAGACGGAAATCTTTCGCCCGTATATTGTTTTATCCTTTTGTGACCTTGCTAAATCTATTTTTCTTATCAGGTGTTATTTTCTCCGGCAGAAATTATCAATGAACAACAAAATTATATAACTTTGTTTCCTACGAACACTTTGATAAATATTTAGCAAATTTATTACTGACACATCATGAAATATTTCTTCTTTTTAGCAGTAAGCATATTATTAGCCTCATGCAGGAATAATAATACGGGGAGCAATACTCAAAACAATATCTTACAGGCAGATCTACGGCCCTCGACACTATCTATACATGAAATTTTTGACAGTATTCAGGTGATTCCTCTGGAAACGACAGATAGTTGTCTGCTGAGAGCTCCTGTAAAAATCACTACCGGTAACAACAGAAACTATATCCTTGACTGGAAAAGTTTCCAAGTATTTGTATTCGATGACGAAGGGCACTTCCTGCATACAATCGGCAAGAAAGGACAAGGTCCCGGAGAGTATCGGGAAGTTTATGACATGATTGTGGATGAAAGCCGGAAACAGGTAAAGTTGCTTTCACCTTTCGGTAGTTTATATGTTTATGATCTGGAAGGGCAGTTCATTAAGCAGATACGGTTACCGGAAAAAAGTAATTACCAGTCTATGGTAGCGATGGGAGACAAAATCATAACATGGACAATTCCCAATAGTAGCGACGAACCGTGTATCACCATTGTGGAGGCAGATACCGGAAAAGAGGTGAATAGTTTATGGAAAGGATCACGCATCCTGAATTCCGTAGCACCGGGCAATTTCTATACTTATCATAAGAAAAGCTACTTTGCTCCTGCTTTTCACGATAATGCGGTCTATGAGATTACGGAAGATAGCCTGCTATTAGCTTATAAATGGGATTTTGGCGAAGACAACATCGATATCTCCAGCTATAAATTTACTTTTACCGACGACAATCAGGCAGAAGAAGGACGGCTTCTAACCCAATATCTGAAAGAGAATACGATACCTTATTTACTAAGATCACAATATCAGAATGAAAAGTTCTTTTATGCCGGATTATCATACGGTTGGTTTCCGAATCTGACTTTAAAGAATCTTTTTTACCGGAAGAGCGATGGAAAGAGTTTCTTATTCAAGGACACCCAAGAGGGGATACTGATCAGGCCGGAAGCTTTTGAAGATGAATATATCATGCAGTTTTCTTTCAATGAAGAATTCGAAGCGTATCAATCCGTATTGACTCCGGAAGAATATCAGAAATTGATGTCCCGGCAGGAGGATGATAACCCTTGCCTCATTAAATTATACTTCAAATAAGAAACCGGCTATCATTTTCATGGGAAGAAAAAGATTATTCTGCACAATGTTTCAGTTTTCTGAAATGGGTAAGCAGCTGTTCGGTGTCTTCCCATGCATGATAACGGTTCCAAATATCACCCAATAAAGCAGCACCACCGAAACCTAAAGATTTGATTTCTGCAAGGTTTGCTTCACTGATTCCACCCAGAGCAATCACTTTTTCACTGATAATGCCTTTTTCTTGCGCTTGTCTCAGTGCCTCTGTTGAATAGCCCGAACGATATCCTTGTTTGGAAATACTGTCGTAAACGGGGCTCATGAGTACATAATCAAACCGAGGTGTTGTGGTTTCCACCTCTTCCAAGCTATGACAGGCACGACTTAATAGTCCATGATAATTTTCAGGTGCTTCCGGATGACGGGAATTCAGGTGAATCCCTCCTAAAGAATACTTCTCTTTCAGAAGGAAGAAGTCATGAATAACAATCCGGTTTCTATATTTCATCGGGATTTCCTGTAGAAGACTTTCCACTTCATAGATTTCAGCCTCCGGCTTACGTAAATGCAATAAATCCAGTCCTACCTTAAAAAGTTCAGTGAGGATACGCGCCTCATCCGGAAGAAAGTCCGGAGATGTAATGATAATGAATTTCATGTCTTTATTTGTTATTTACCGGACTTATCAAAGACGGAAAATGCCATAAAGGACCATTCCCCTGCCCTATATGCAAATCTTTTCCGGCTTCGATAGCACAAGAAATGTATTCCTTGGCTTGCTCCACAGCTTCATACAAAGATGCCCCTTGTGCCAGGAATGTAGCAATTGCGGATGAAAGTGTACACCCTGTACCATGCAGATTGCCGGAACGGATGCGATTGCTACCAAAGATATTCAGTTGATTTCCATCATAAAGCACATCACACATTTCATTACCCTTCAAATGACCTCCCTTAATAAGAAAGGCACAGTGATACTTTTCAAACAAGCGGCATGCAGCATCCTCCATTTCATCAACCGTATGAACAGGTTGCTGTAGCAGAACCTCTGTTTCGTGTAAATTAGGAGTAACAAGAGACACTTCCGGAAGCAATAGCGTACAGATAGCTTCCACTGCCTCACCCGTCATCAGATTGTGCCCACTGGTAGAAACCATTACCGGATCGAGAACCACCTGCCGGGGTGAATATTGATGTAACAACCGTGCAATTTCACTAATAATCTCCACATTTCCGGTCATACCTATCTTAACGGCATCCGGCCGTAAATCTTCCATCACAGCCTGCATCTGCTTGCCTACCAGTTCTGCCGGCACAGGATGGACAGCTTGCACACCTAATGTATTCTGCACAGTGATTGCAGTGATTGCCGTAGCAGCATATCCGCCCAATGCGGAGATAGTCTTTATATCCGCCTGTATGCCTGCACCACCGGAACTGTCGGAACCGGCAACGGAAAGAACAATCGCTTTTTTATCCATAAGTCAGGTTATAATCTGATAACACTTCCTGTCCGACTACTTTCCCAAGCCGCTTCAATCAGCCGGATGACACCAAGAACTCCGCGGGCATCACTTTGCAAGACCTCTCCTTTACGGACATGCTGATAAATATTCTCATAGAAAGCAGCATAGTTACCGGGAAGGGTTGGATAGGATTCACGCACCACATCCCCATTCTTTTCCGTATGAAGTATTCCCCACTGGGATTTATCTTCCTCTCCCCAATGCGGAGTATCCGGCAGTATGCCTTTAGTTAGATCTGCTTCCTGAGGATCAAGACCGTACTTCACATACGAACCTTCCGTGCCATGAAGTACAAAGCGAGGTTCATTCTCACACATCAGATAACTGGCTTTCAGTGTAATCTTCACTTCCGGCGCGTGGGCAGGTTTCAGTAAATGGATAATGAAGTAATCATCCACTTTACCACCGGTACGCAAAGTTGCAATATCGGCAAATACAGCTTCGGGCATACCGAACAACTGCACAGCCTGATCTATGACGTGGGCACCCAGATTATAAGTCAGGCCTCCGCCACTCTCCCCGGTTTCTTTCCAGGTATTGGGTTTGATGAAATTCCGGTAACGGGGAAAGGTGGATTCAAATTCTACCAGACGACCTAACAGGCCTTTGTCCAATATTTCTTTCACGGTCAGGAAGTCGCAATCCCAACGGCGATTCTGGTACACACTCAGGGTTAATCCTTTTTCAGCAGCAAGAGCCACAAGTTCTTCCCCTTCTTCTACGGTAGTAGTGAAAGGTTTTTCCACAACAACATGCTTTCCGGCTTCGAGAGCACGACGGGCATATTCATAATGGGAACTATCCGGAGTATTTACAACAACCAGTTCCAACTCCTCCATCCCTATCAATTCTTCAAAACTACGCACGATACGGGATTGCGGATATTTCACCTTCGACAATTCCTTGCTGCGTTCCGTAATCGCAGTCAACTCAAAATGGGGATTGGTAGAAATAAAAGGAGCATGAAACACCTGCCCCGACATTCCGAAAGCGGCCAATCCAGTTTTTATCTTATCCATATAAATTTCTTTTTCTTGCAGCAAAACTAATGAAATTATCATTTATTTGCCACATAAAACAATGACTATATAACAATCCTTGCAAGATTTATCATCTGCATTTGTACACTGTTATAGTTTTTTTAGTACTATGAGAGCCTGATTCATCTCAACGGCCTTATTCCATATTTCCTGCAACTGGCTATAATACTCGGAAGGCATAACAGAGGAATTCAAGCTGAATGAATAGTTCACAATGAGATTGTTTCCGTTTCTTTGAATCATATATTTGCATTGCAGTTTACCATCTTCAGTCTTCACTACTTGCGAGTGAGGTATTTCTTCCACTTCATATCCTTCGGGAAGCGTCAGTGCACAAGAGAGATTCAACCGATACAGATAGGGAAACTCAACCGGAAGAATTCGCTCCGACTGTATAAAGGGGTTCTTGGTCAACTGCGGGAATAGCATCGGATTGATATAGATGTGGTCCTCCGACTTCTCTGCTTCAAGTATAAAATCAAAATCTTCCTGTATGGTTGCAAAGTCATCTTCCATCTCTGTTCGTTTCAGATTGCTGATAGCCAGCTTTTCTTTAACCAATTCCTGCTTATTTACAAGAGAGTCTTTGGTCTGATACTCTTTCCTATATTCAAGGGCATCATATCCCTTCAGAATAGTAGTCCGGCGCCCCGTTATCTGATTTCCCTGAGCATTCGCACTAATCTTCATAAAAATCTGGTTGGTAGGTATCTCCTGCAAATTCACCCACTTCTTATTTTCAGGTATATCTGCAGAAAGTATACGCGCTTTAGTTACAGACAATTCAATAGGTAGCACATTAAGAGCAGGTACATCCATCGAGCCATCCAAATAAACATATTTGCCTCTAACCTCATCATAAATAGCAACCACAAAAGTGTTCAACTTCTGAAGGGAAGGGAAACTGACCGGCAACATTCCTACAGAGCGCCGACTCATGACAACAGGATAAGCTTTGATACCAAAGCTTTTGAGCATGCCGATAAAGATAAAATTTAAATCAGCGTTACTGCCGGTTCCGGTCTTAAGTACTTTATCCAGATTTTCACTATGCAATTTATATTCTCCATTCCATGAAAACTTCTGCTTTAGCAATTGGAATGTTCCTATTACTTTTTTGTTAAAATCCAAATTGCCTGAACGACTAAGTTCCCGCATCTCTTCAATATATGGATTCTTCCACAACAAGTTCGCACCGAAACTCTGACTCTCTTCCCTGGTCAGTTGCTTGTCCACATCTTCCCAGTTCTGGCTGTAAGGCTTATAGTCTTCACCCGGATAATTAGTGCCTTGCAGATCGAAGCTGACCTGTATTTTATAATCCTCCGGACACCAACAGAAAGATTCATCCTGACGGATGGCAGGCAAATTCCGGGAGGTGAATGTTAGTCTCCGTGCTGAAATAGAAAAGTCATGGGCAACTCTTGCTACACCACTTGTCGTGTGTTGCTTGGCCTGCATCGAGCTTTTCTCTTCCAGAACATCTATATATTGACGGCCTCTGAACTCAACATTGTATACAAATACATGTGGAATGGTTATTTCATATTGGTTGTATATTACAGGAAGTTCTTCCTGCATCATCCAATTTTCTATGTGCACAGAATAATCAGAAACCACTTTATAATGATATTCTATAACCGTTCCAACCTTGACAGCAGGCAACGAAAACTTTAATACTTTGTAATAGGTATTCACCCGTTCATTGGAAACCAGTTCCCGCTTCAGACGAGTCTTGGTAATTTTCCCATTTTCCAGATTATAAGAGCATCCGTCCAAGTCCAGAATACCGTCTTTCTCTTTATCTCTGTCAGAAGGTGCATAGTAAGGAATGGTCACATCTGCATGCGATACTCCCTGCGGTTTCAGTATCTTAATACGCACCCAATGTTCCGTAAACAACTGGAAACCATCATCGTAAGTAAATCCACTTTTACCCTTATGAAATAAATAAACTGCAGTTGCAGTGGTATCAGGAGCGTATGCAGTCAATGCCACCTCTTCTTTGGAGGGTCTGCCATACTTTAAATCAGGCTCAATTACAGTAGTAGCTTGTTGTGAGAAAGCCATCGGAAAGTACAAGGAAATAAACACGCAGAATATAAACAACTTGTTTTTCATGATTTGACTTTTTGAGGTTACCAATTATACAAAAGTAATAATTAATACAATACAGAGGTGACTATCTTATAAAAAAATAAAGACTCATTACCTTGTAACTTCGCAAGCATGCCATCAAATTGAAGATTGCAGATTTAAGATTCTGACTTCTATAGCCCTAAGAAATTGGACATTAAACTAAATTCTTACATGAAAATCATACTAATTAGGTAAGAAACAAGTATTTTTGCCGCACACATTATTTATATAAATACCATGAAGAAAATTGTTTTTTGGGTCTGTCTGCTCCCTATCCTCTGGACAGCATGCAACAGTACCGCTACTCCCCGCAAAGAATCCGGTGAATGGGCAAGGGTTCTCGAAATCCTGAAAAAGATTGTTCCCCCTACGTTTCCGGACAGCATATATGACGTAACTGCCTATGGAGCAAAGAGTGATACGACTTTCGACAGCCGTCCTGCCATACTGGAAGCCGTCAACCAATGCAATCAAAACGGTGGTGGCACTGTACTCATTCCTGCCGGAAACTATTTCAGCAAAGGTTCCATCCTTCTGAAAAGTAACGTGAATCTACATGTAGCCGAAGGTGCACGCCTGGAATTCTCCACCGTAGCTTCCGACTATCTCCCCATGGTATTGACCAAATGGGAAGGAACAGAATGTTTCAACTACTCCCCTTTCATCTATGCATATCAATGTACTAACATTGCCCTGACCGGTAAAGGTACGATTGATGGAAACGGGGCTGTAACATTCAACGACTGGCATGCATTGCAAGGGCCTGCTGTGAATCGTCTGCGTCAAATGGGCATCGACTCCATTCCGGTATACGAACGTGTATTTGGAGAAGGGCATTACCTGCGCCCCTGCATGATACAGTTCTACGGCTGCAAAAATGTACTGGTGGAAGATGTGCAAATCTACGATTCTCCCTTCTGGATCATCCATCCTGTATTCTGCGATAATGTCACCGTACGCAATGTATATATAGACAGTAACAACTACAATAACGATGGTTGTGATCCGGAATCGAGCACCAACGTACTGATTGAAAACATGGACTTCAACGTGGGGGATGATGGTATCGCCATCAAATCTGGGCGCGACCAGGACGGTTGGCGCATCGGACAGGCTACGGAGAACGTAATTATCCGGAATTGCCACTTCGCCCGGTGGGCTATTACCATCGGTAGTGAAATGTCCGGCGGAGTACGGAATATTTTTATCGAGGATTGCAAGATAGACAGTTGCCGCAACGGAATTTACTTCAAATCAAATCTGGACCGTGGCGGATACTTCGAGAATCTGAATATGCGCCGGATAGAAGCGGATGTCTGCCTGTGGGGAGTAATTAACTTCCGTACAAATTATCACGGATACCGCGGTGGAAATCATCCGACACTCTTCCGTAATATCTGTATAGAAGATGTGACTTGTAACCGTGTAGATAGCGTAGCACTTATGGCAAATGGATTACCGGAAGCCAAACTATACAACATTACCCTGCGAAATATAAAGGTGAAGAAAGCACCGAAAGCCATACAGATGGACAATGTAGTGAACTTAACACTCGAAAACGTAGAGGTGAACGGTAAGCAGGTTACTTCGGTTGAGCAAGATAACTAAGGGTAAAGACCTGGAACATCTTGAGGCTTGATGTAAAAGATGCCATCTTTTGATGTAAAAGGTGGCATCTTTTGTAACATAAGATGGCATCTTTCACTGTAAAAGGTGGCATCTTTTGCATGACATGTAAGGGAGTTCTTATCAGAAGGGTTATTCCCTAACCAACGGACGTTTACGCCAGTCGTCTTTCACGTAGCTGTCAGGATAAACGGTCTTATCTATCAACTCGCCGCCTTTCAGGTGTATCCAGGAAGTAAAGGTGCGTTTGCCCTCCTTCAATACAATCACACGGGCACCGTTTGAAAGGTGATTATATTCCGTATTACCGCCAGTGAAGCGTCCATAGGCCAGTACGATACCTTTCCACATGACCGAATAATCATTATCATGGTCGTGACCAACAAAAGTACCCATCACGTCGCCCGCCTCTTTCATGGCAGCAAACATACCGGTATTAATAGCAGGGGCACAAGCTTTTTCCATACGCGTACCATAGAGAATAGCATTCTCATCGGAAGCCGCTTCATTATATTCGGGCAAGGGAATGTGGAAAAATGCCAAAGCAGGCAAAGGTTTCCCATCATTCTTAGCGGTAAAGGCAGCACTTTGCTGACGATACCAGTTTACCTGATCGAACGTGAGCCAGTCGTACCCTTTCACATCGGGCAACTTGGAATACGAATGAGAGTCGAGGCAATAGAGCACAGAAGCATCTTTCTTGCCATCCGAAGACTTCACTGCAAGAACGTAATCGGGAGATTCGACTGTTCCGCGATCGGGCTGAATGTTGTAAGGCATGGAACGGATGACATCATAGAGCTCGGCACGGGTTTTACCTTGTTCATTATCATGGTTACCGAAAGTAACAACAAAAGGCAGCTTGCGGGAAGAAGCACAGGCAAGCACGGTTCGCATAGCCGTATCCGCAGGTGCGGCATAAACCACATCTCCTGTGAAAACAACCAAGTCGGGACGTTCGGCATCAAGCACTTCATTGATGCGCTTCAAAGCAATATCCGAAGCAGGATTACCATACTTGAAATGGATGTCGGTAAACTGGACGATTTTAAACTCTCCGTTCTTGTTAAACTTTAAGGGGGAAACCTGTGCCTGGCAGAACAGAACTGTCAGAAAAGCCAGACAAAGGGTTAAAGAGATTCTCTTCATGTTAGTGATTAGTTTTAGGTAGTTATTAGGTCAGAATCAATTATTCTTTGGTAATCAGGACTGTTGCATAAGCAGAGATACCTTCTTCGCGACCGGTAAAGCCAAGCTTTTCCGTAGTAGTAGCTTTGATGGAGATGTCGTCTTCATCTATTCCCATTACTTTGGCAAGCGTCTGCTGCATGGCGGGAATATGAGATTTCAGTTTGGGGCGTTCCGCACAGATGGTTGCATCAATGTTGCCCACGGAATAGCCTTTGGTTGCAATCAGTTCTACGGTTTTCTTCAGTAATATTTTGCTGTCTATGTCCTTGAATTCTCCTGCGGTATCGGGAAAATGATAACCGATATCACGCATATTGGCGGCTCCCAGCAAGGCATCACAAATGGTATGGATCAGCACGTCGGCATCCGAATGTCCGAGTAATCCTTTCTCATGTTCCAGGCGGATACCGCCTAACCAAAGTTCACGCCCTGCCACCAACTGGTGTACATCGAAGCCAAAGCCTACACGTATTTTCATATCGTTCTTCTTTAATTTTATTGGATGAATGCACGAAAGTACGGAAAAAAAGCAAGTGGGGAATAAAGACAGAACGCAAATTACACAAATTACGCAATTTTTCGTCTTATATAAGGCAACCGATAGGAGACCTGAAAGAAATTGCGTAACCTGTGTAATTTGCGTTCTATTCCGTATTCCTTATGATTTACGGTCTATCCGGCAGTTGGGACAGCAGGTCTTTGTAGAATGCCCTGACGTCCTTCCAGTGATAGAAAGGAGCGATGTCGGTCTTCACCGGAATGCTCACTTCTTTCTCGTTCAGCATGAACTTCACGATAATATCGTCTGCACTGCCTTTCTTACGGAAGAAAACAATCTGCACATTGGCAGCCATAGGCACCATTTTGAAGTTACACCATGCCTGATAGAATTTGGCCGGATCGGACTCTTCATTATAGCAGTTCTCCAGTCTCAACAAGCCCACCAGAGGAATCACATTACCGTCGTGTCCGAAGCGGAAAGTAGCCGAGTTTGTACCGGAGGCAATCGCCGCGTCTGCCGAATCCATGATATTCTCGACCAGAGATTTGGCATTTGCCAGCATCAGTCCGTTCGTCATGGGCGAAGGACCGTCGCATACATAGTTCTTATAATTATGTATCTGCCAGATATCAAACAATTCCTGCTTCTCAAAGATATCATAAAAACAAACCTCCGGTTCCACGTTCTGCATATCAGAAGCAACCCAATACAGACCGCGCATCAGTTCTTCAGGATTTACATTCTTACGAATATACTCTTTGCTATTGAACAGTGTATTCATCAGACGTTCCGGACGGACATGTTCTTCTTCGAACTTACGAAATTCCTCATACCAGGGACCTTTGCGTGAAGTAAACTTCATAGCTTCCTGTGTATGGAAATTCAGGTAATCCATATACTTATTGCTGGATTCGCGCTCAATCTGCATCTTCGGGTTGAATTCCTTCAGCCGTTCGCAGAATGCATCCATGCTGAGTACGCAACGGATAACTACGGTAGAGCGGGCAGACATTTGCGGTTCACCTTTAAATACTTCGGGGAATGCCTGATACATACGTTCGGCAATGCCTCGTTGTTGCTTCACTCCTACCGGACTGAGGTCGCCGCCGTGTCCTTTGGCATCTGCCCAGACAATGTCCAGACGCTTACGGACATCTTCGCCCAAATCGGTTAATGCTCCGGCTGCGTGGGCTTTCTCAAAGACTTCCATTACACGGACGTAGTCTTCATCCGCAATCAGCCAGCGGGAACCATGACGGCCATAATGGCTGATATAGAACGGTTCATAACCTTTCGGCGCCTTGGTCTGGACGCCCGAAGGACCGGGGTAAGCGTAATATACACCACCTGTCGTTGCAATATCATTGAAGATTTCTTCGCGCGTAGCTTGTGCATATAAACCTTGCACAGCAAAAGCAGCTAACAGGACGATTGAAAAAAGAGTTCGTTTCATTCTCATAAACAAGTTATTATTTAATTGTTTTCTTTATTTCTGATAATCCGGATTCTGCGTCAGATATGGGTTCGTGGTAAACTCATCCTGCGGAATGGGATATAATTTGTACTTATCGTTCACATCTTTACCCACATACGTACCAACTTCACCGTCACTGCTACCTTTCCAATCCCAGTTATATCCTTTTGTGAATTTGCCGAAGCGGATCAGGTCTGTGCGACGCACCAACTCCATATTCATCTCACGGGCTCTTTCATCCAGAATGAAGTCCAGATTCAACTGGCCGTCGGTAATACGACCGGATACCCCACCACCATAGTTGCCGGACATATAAGCACGGTCTCTGATTTCATTTACATAACCCAGTGCCTCGGTACGTGTGCCTTCCGCAGCCCCGCGAAGAATAGCCTCAGCAGCCATCAGGTAAGCATCTGCCGTACGGAACATCGGGAGGTCTACAGACGAATACTTAGTACCGCCATCTACCAATTCCTTACGGTCCTTGGTTACATTTCTCCATTTGATGCACGCATAACCATTCTCAAACGTCTTCTGGAAAGCCTTACCTTCTACCCAGGTTTCCTTTGTATGACCGATGGTAAAGAACTGTGCACGCTTATCCTTCTTATTATCTCCCCAGGGATCATTTTCATAGAAGGTTTGGTCAGCTTCATCAAACTTGTCTACAAGCGCCACCTTCACACGGGCATTACCCCAACCACGGCTACCTACTCCGGTTTTTACATAGCTATCCATCGGACCATTCATCAATGCTTTAATCAGGAAGTTCGTTCCAGCACTGCTTTGTGCATAGTCAGCATCCTGCACCAAAGGCCAGATGATTTCGGAGCAAGTATTGTTATCTGCCAGAAAGATGTGACGGTAATCGGAAGCCAACGGATAATTACCTTCCGTAATCACCTTCCTGGCATATTTATATGCATTGGTATATTCATTCTTGCCTACCCATGTTTCGGCATTCAGATAGACACGTGCTAGAAGAAACCAAGCCGATACACGATCCACACGGCCATACTCATTCCGCTTCGGTTCTTTCAGCAAGGTTGCCAGTTCTTCCGTTTCGGAAACCACATAGTCGTAGATTTCCTGGCGGGTCTTCTGATGGGGAATCGTACCTACATCCATCGTTTCATCAATGAAAGGACCCGAACCGTACAAGTCGCAAATCATGCTGTAGCAATAAGCACGGATGAAGCGTGCTTCAGCACGGTAATAAGGCATTTCAGCCTGCAAAGCATCGTATACGCCACGGTCTTTCAATTTCCCTTCCGTGCTTTCGCGCAAGAACTCATTACAGTAATTAATGGCCATATACAGACGATAATATGAATAGCAAATAATCTTTGTCGAAGGGTCCCAGTTCATATACAACAGTGACAAACTTCCATGACCGCCACCGGAATGGAAAACGATCTCATCCGTACAAGCCTCTTGCAGATAGAACAGAGCACGTGTATAGCCACTATAACCTTCATCAATACCCGGCACGTCACCGTTTCCGCCATCACCACCCTTTTGTCCGGTCTGGATAAGGCTGGCATAACATTTTGCCAATACTCCGATGTATCCCTCAGGCGTAGAATAAACCTTCTCGCCCACCAATTCATTGTCGTCCAAAGGCAATGTATCCAAATCTCCCAGACAAGAAGAAAGAAGGAAGAGAGATACCAGACATATACTTGCTAACTTGAAATATTTCGTTTTCATTGTTTTCTGATTTTTCATGAATTAAAAATTAAGATTTACTCCCAGCATGAACATACGCGGACGCTGATAGATGTTCTTATCGATACCGCTATAAATTTCCGGGTCAAGACCGCTATAGCCTGTCAGTGTACATACATTCTGCACGGTGAAAGAGAGACGAAGAGAGGTCTTTTCGTTCCACAACTTATCGAAGGTATGTCCTAACGTAATGTTGTCGATACGGAAGAAGTCGCCTTTCTCCAGGAAGTAATCAGTATAGATGCGATCCTGCGTAAATCCGGTTTCAAGAGTAGAACGCAGAATATTGCTGGAAACGCCGGTTCCGCCATAAAGTCCGTCCAAAGAATCGGAGGCTTTCACATAGTTATAAACATAAGCACCGAAACTTCCATGTCCGTTGATACCCAGATCCCAGTTCTTGTATGTCAGACGGGTAGAGAGACCGCAGTAGTAAGGAGCTTTGGAGCTTTTGCCGGTCACGTACTTGTTGGCATCTTCTTCGCTGCTGGTGATGGAACCATCTTTTGCGATATACTTGCCATCCAGCGGCTTACCATTATCGTCATAAGCCTGTTGCAACAGGTAGAAAGTATTCGGAGTTTCGCCTACCATGTGGACTTGCAGATATTTACCCGTACCGCCGGCATTACCTGTCTTCACATAGTTGTCTTCACGGTCGATAGTGTTCAGCTTTGTAATTTCGGAAGTATTCCAGGTAAAGTTACCGCTGACAGTCCATTCCCAATCCTTATTCTTCACAGGAATCACGTTGATACCGATTTCCAGACCTTTACTCTTCATATTACCGATATTGGTTTCAATCATATTGGTAAAGTTGCTTCCGGCAGGAACGAATATCTTATTCAGCAGGTCTTTGGTAGTACGCCAGTAATAGTCAATCGTACCGGAGATACGGTTGTTCAGGAAACCGTAGTCGATACCGATATTATAAGTTTCGGTAGTCTCCCACTTGATGTTGGCATCGTAGCCATTGGGACGGTAAGTAGTATACCATTGATCACCGAAGTAATAGCGGGATTCGTCATAAGATGCCGTATAAGTCGGCAGGTGCTGATAGTAAGAACCGATGGATTGCTGACCGGTCTGCCCGTAACTCAAACGGAGTTTCAAATCGGACAGGGCTTTGAAGTTCGAGAGGAAAGCCTCTTCGTTCACACGCCAGGCTGCCGCAACTGAAGGGAAATAACCCCAACGGTTATCGGGAGAGAAACGTGAAGAAGCATCTGCACGCAGAGTAGCCGTCAGCATATAGCGTTGCTTCCAGGAGTAGTTTACACGTCCATAGAAAGAAAGCAGGTAAAGTTCGGCTTCGGCATGCTGGGGAGTAGCCAGTTCTTTGCCTTCGGTGTCGGTGGTTACACTATTATTCTTATACCAGAAACGTTGCCAGCCATAACCACCCATGACATTGATGTGATGATCTTTCAGTTCCTTGTCGTAATTGGCATAGAAATCGAGCAAGGTGTTGCGCTTGGTCTGATGGTATTTATAGCGCTTGCCCGTACCGTCATTCTGATTACCAGTGTACATGGAGGGAGCAAGATCGGGTACATTTTCACGATTGTCATTCTTCTGGATATCATAGCCCATATTCAGATTAAAGCGCAGGTCTTCTAATCCGTGCACCTTGTAGTCGAGGGCAATGTTACCGATAGAACGTTTTGTCTTTTCGAGTTTGTCAGCCAGTTCCAGATCGGCAACCGGATTCGCAGCGGCCAGCGTGATGGGTTTACCGCCATTCATCCATGTATAATATCCCAGACCTACATTACCTTCATAGTCTTCGTAAACGGGACGGGTAGGATCAAAAGAGATGGCACTGCCAATCACGCCTGTTGAAACCGGTTGATTATTCTCAATACTTCCCTTGACGTTGATATCTACAGAAAGATGTTTATCAAAGAACTTCGGAGACAGACCTACACTGGCGTTGATACGCTCGTAGTTATTATTCTTCAATGTACCATTCTGGTTAGTATATCCTACGGATACACGGTAAGGCATATTCTTCAAAGCTCCGGTCATGGACAAGTTATGATCCGTACCCAGTGCCACGCGGTAGATTTCTTTCTGCCAGTCTACATCTGCATTGCCCAGCTTGAAAGCCTCCGGAGCATTGGCATGCTCGGCAAAAGCCTGACGGAATTCTTCAGTAGAAAGTACATCCATATACTGATATACATTGCTCACTGTCATGTTTCCGTTGTAATTGAAGGAGGGACGAGAGGTACCGTCGGCACTTCCCTTCTTGGTAGTGATGATGATGACACCATTGGAAGCACGCGAACCGTAAATAGCTGTGGCGGAAGCATCCTTCAATACTGTAAAGGAAGCAATGTCATTCGGATTGATAGCACTGATAGAAGTATTGCTTACGGGTACTCCATCGATAACAATCAGCGGATCATTATCTGCCGACAAAGAAGCTCCCATACGGATACGGATGGTACCACCGCTACCCGGTGCACCATTGCCCGGCACGATATTCACACCGGCAACTTTACCCACCAGAGCATCTTCAGCAGTCAATTGCTTACCTTTGTTCAGTTCATCCGGTTTCACGGTCAGCAAAGATCCGGTCACGTCGCCTTTCTTCACCTGTCCGTAGCCGATGACTACTACTTCATCCAACAATTCGCTGTCTTCCTGCATGGTAACTACAATGAGAGGTTTGTTTGTCACGGTGATTTCCTGTCCTTTATAACCGATACAGGTGACAGTAAGTACATTTCCGGTAGCCGCCTTCAGTGTAAAATTGCCGTCCACATCGGAGATAGTACCTATAGAAGTACCTTTAATAAGAATGTTAGCTCCGATAACCGATTCACCGGTAGCGTCCTTCACATGCCCTTTCACCACGATGTCTTGTGCTGAAAGCGACAGGGATAGTAGTAATCCCAACAAAGGGAGAAGTCCCTTGACAAGTCTAAAAATGTTTTTCATAAGGTTATTATTATAGTTAATAAAAAAATAATTCTATAATCCCCGTGTAATCTGTTTCCTAAATAAAAACCAATACCTAAAGAAAATCTATTGTTAACTTTAATTTCTACGGCAAAGGTAGAGCATAACTTTCCGGGTAAGAGAGTTGAGTAGATACATAAAGTAGATATTAGTAGAAGATTTTAAACGATAAGCAACTGAAATACAGCACAAATCTACTTTCCCGAATGAATCAGGAAAGTAGATTTAAGTAGACGTTTGAGGAAAAAAGAAAGAGGTTTTATCAGCCTATTTGCTGCACGGATTCCATAAATTCATCCTTGGAAAGCAAAGATTTGTTCCGTACTTTCAGACGATAGTTATACACCGTCTGGGCAGAATAATGAAGGAAGTTCGCAATCTTCCCACTATCTGTAATACCCAGTCTGATCAGAGCAAAGACGCGCAACTCGGGGGTCAGCAGTTCACCCTCCTTCGGGCAGATGCGCTCATCTTCCTGAAGCAAAGTATTGAACTGCTCTATGAACTTAGGATAGAGTTTCAGGAACACACTATCGAACGTGTAGAAGAATTCTTTCAACTCATTGGCAACAAAAGAGGAGGAGTTGACAGTCTTATACAAATCATCCAATTGCCCGGTCTTGATTTTACGGGCAAGCATTTTCCGTTGCTCTTCCTGTTTGTTGATATAGAGGGAACACATATTGAATACATAGCCGATATATTCTTCCTTCACCTGATTGGATTCCTGCAGCTTATCATTCAGTGTATGCAGATCGGAATTGATATGTTTAAGTTCCTCATTCATAGTGTTCACCGCTTTTCGGGCTACATTCAACCGCTTCATCTGATAGAAAATGAACATCAGAGCAACCAGCAATATAATCAGCAGGACAGATGTCAGGATGACCAGAGCAACCATCTGTGTTTTCTCCTCCCTCAACTTGTTTTCGTACGTCCGGCTGATAACGGGAAGCAATTCTGAAATCTCCTGTGTACGATAGCGTGCATTGCAGAAGGTGGCATCTTGCATAGAGCATTCTATATAGGTATAAGCACGCTTTATATCTCCTTCCTGAAACAGAAGGTTCGCTAACTTCCACAAGGAGATGTATTCCTTCGTTGCCGCCTGAATATCTGCAATAGCCGAAATAGCCAGATATTTCTTCTGCAATTCGGTATTCCCCATAAAGGCATAAGCATTGGCGAGGCCGATAGAAGGGATGGCAACACTGTATCCTTTCTCTTCGTGGGTCTTGTAGCAACTATTCAGTATTTCTATGGCCTCATCATACTTTTCTTCATACAGCAACTTTTCACTCATCATCAACAGATACCCCTGTGAACCGGGACGGCGCATACTGATAATGGAATCTTTATATTGGTATGCCAAACCCCGGTAATGTTCTTTCATCTGATCCGAGAAAGCATAATCCGCCATCAACGTATAAACCTGGTGATACTGATAATAATAATAGGAAACGCCGGAATCATCCAGATCAGCGGACTTGATTCCATCCAGTATTTCCAGACCTTCCTTATACATGGCTACTCCTATCATCACTTCGGCAATATTCAGTTCTGCCGAATAAATGTAAAGGGGATTCTTCATGCGCTTGGCAAGTTCTACGCGCTGATTGGCTACCCACAGAGCCGAGTCCATGCGGTAAGAACGGTACTTGCCGAATAATTCGCGGTAAAGATCATAACGTTCCTGGTCGGAATGAGACAGATGGAGTTTCCGTTGCAAGGCATCTATTTGTTCCTGACGTTTCAAGGTGTACTGGGGACGGTTTCTGATAGACATATCAAGTTCACGAAGCAAAGAGTCTGTTTCATTGGCACAGATATGCAGGGATAGGAATGCTAAAAAGACTACCAGAAGTACTTTTAGTTGCCTCATATGGATTTTTTCGGTTTAACAATAGATCTTCACGGGCAAAAGTACAGAATAAATATCTGAAAAGAAAAGTTTCAGAAATCTTTCGGTAGTAATTCACCGGAAACGTTTGCCTTGTTACGTCATAACAGTATAAAAAAGAACCAGGAAAAGCCTTCCGACCTTCCCTGGTAACTAATGCACTTATGATATTTTCATTCTATCATTCTGCCCAGTCGGGTTTAGGGAATTCCCTTATCGGACTGTACCGGATGTAGGATTCAAATATTTCTTTGTCAGGTCCCACTATACGGGGATCTTCCGATCGTTTCAGCTCCTTCAATAAAGCTTGTTTCAGTTCTTTTTCAATCTCAGCATAACCCTTCTTGCCAATCAGGTTATCGAGGCAGAACGGATCATTGCCAATATGATATAACTCAAACTCAGGACGTTTATTAAATGCCAGATCGAAAAAAGGACGAATAACGGGGTCCTTATAATTCTCTATCAGAAACGTCTTAGAAGGTGCATCATCCACATCAGTAAATGCCCAATCGGGATGGAAGGTACCATCTTCACCGATTCCGTACATGGGGCATAGTTCGCCCGTTTTCTTATTTAGCATCTGAGGAGCTCCGGCAGGCCAACGTTCCGGCCTAAGGTTCCAGATTAACAGATAATCCTGGTTGCGGACAGCACGCTGCGGATATCCTAAATTCTGCCAACGGGAAGAAGAATGCCTCTCACGGCCCATATACACATACTTTTTCGACTGATCTACTATTCCTTCTTTTTTCGATTTAAGTATATTCATAAAGCTCCGCCCTGAGATAGGAAGCATTCCATCCGGTTTCACTCCCGCCATTTCCAAAATGGTAGGGGCAATATCCACAAAGCTGATCGGATCATCTACCCGGCGTTTTCCCGGAAAACCTTTCGGATAACTAACTGCGAAAGGAACATGTACCCCATATTCAAAACAATTGGCTTTTGCCCGGGGAAAAGGCATGCCATTATCTGCCGTTACTATAACAATTGTATTATTGAGTTCACCTATTGAATCCAGATATTCCAGCATTTTAGACAAATGCGAATCAGCCCATTCTATTTCTACGGCATAGTCCAGCATATCCCCTCTCACTTCTTCCGAATCGGGAAGAAAACCAGGGACATCTACCTGATCGAGGCTTTTTCCATTGCGTTTCCATGAACCTTTTTCATAGACGCGATGAGGCTCGGTAGCTCCATACCAAAAATAAAAAGGCTGTCCGTCTTTACGTTGCTGCATGAAGGAACGGAAATTCTTATAATAGTCCGTCAATCCAATTCCTTTAGCCGTACGTAAATCCGAAGAAGTGTTTTTTTCATATTTATGTTTGTTGAATGGATGTCCGGCAGCGTTTCCTTTTCTCCATAATGTATCCTGATCGTTCCGTGCATATTGGAAAGGGTCTACACCCTTTCCTGTGAAACCGGTGTAATATCCGCTTGCTTCCAAAAGGTCGACAAACGGAACATGCTCTTTCATCCAGGAAGAAGCATGCTGTCCGGATTGCTTGTTTTGCCAGTGATGGCGCCCTGTTACCAAACTACTTCTGGAAGGTGCACTCCCCGGAGAGCCGCCATAACAATTTGTGAAGTAGATTCCACTAGAAGCCACTCTGTCGAATCCCGGTGTATTTACAAACCGGCTACCGGCAAAACTGGTATGTGCATAACTTTGGTCATCATTTATCACGAATAAGATATTCGGACGTTTGGTAGGTTCTTCTTTTCCTTTAGTTCCAGCAAGTACCCCCGAACTTAATGAAAGTAGCACAGCTCCAGTTATATATCTCATAGGATCGTTATTTAAAAACATATTATTTTTGATTTAATTCTTCTATTCTTTTTAATCACCCTCGTATACCAAAGGAGGAATGTTCTTTTCCGTACCAGGATACCCTTTATTCTGATTGATTATTCCCCCGGAGTTCGTATTGATTGCATACGAAGGAATAGGCCAGAATATATGGAAAGGTGAACAAGTGAAATAGTTTCCGTACGGAGTCCGTACACCTTTATTATAAAAGTCACTGACTTCTACTACCCTGTCGTACCAGAAATTATCTTCCGTCAGCCTGTCCATCGTATATGTCTTCCCATTGTAACAAGGAATTCCTGTCCGGGCATAAATAATAGCCATTCGCGTTAATTCCACTTTACGCGGTTCTTCATAATACAATTCTCTCGCTCTTTCATCCAATACGGCACCTATCTTTTGCTTTTCAACATCCGCAGCCGAATACATATATTGTGCATTGGCTCTTTTCCGTATCGTATTTATATCTTCGGCAGCTTTCTGCCACTCGTCTTTCCATACATAAGCCTCTGCCCTGAGCAAATAGGTTTCAGCCAAACGGAAAATATAGAAGTCGCCCGGACCTCCCTGTGGTTGTACGCGATCAGGATCGGGATACCAGGTTTTATAATTTGGCCAGCTAAACCAGCATCTGATGGTATCATTACATAAAATGTTTCCCTGATCATTATACAGTTGAAGATTCTTCCCATACCATTCATTTCCGTTTTTCTTCAGTGCAGGATTGTTATAGACCAACATTTCCATAGTCATCCAGTTTTCATTATCTGTCCGATGCCTGTAATCTGAAAAATCTTCCATCTGGTTGATAATCCATACACCTTTTTGTGCATACCAAGTGGGACGGATACGACTGATTCCTCTGCCGTATTTTTCCACAAGCCCGATTTCATTCTTAGCTGCATCCGACAAACCGTTCGCTCCATTGGGCGTTTTAATAACTCCGGTTAGTCCGAAATAAGGAAGTGCATTACGCATGACATTAGTACCATTCGTATTTCCTTCCATACCATATCTATCGATAGTTAACAATAGACCTTCAGTATTTTCCGGCAGACTTTTATTTTCAATACGGAACATATCCCATACCACATCTTTATTGGCAATGCTCTTATCTGATCCGAACCGTTCAGTGCAGAGTTTATGAACTCCACCGTTTATCACTTCGGTTGTAATTCGGATAGCATCATCGAATCTTCCTTCGAGTAAGTAGTACTTAGCAAGCAAATGCTTACAGGCAGCTTTGGTCACCTGTCCACCATTTACTTTATTAGCTTCGGGGACATGCTGTACGGCAAACTCCAGATCCTTTATCATTTTCAGCCAGATGGATTCTTTTGTGGTGGTGTAATAGTCAACTTTGGGTTCGGTAAGTTCATCCAAAACCAAAGGAACATCTCCATACTGCAAGGTTTTCATATAGTAGCGATAGGCTCTTATAAAATAGGCTCCACCTAATAGCGCATTCTTCGATTCTTCCGATTTAAATGTAGCTTCATCGATTCTGTTTATAATCGTATTGCAGTTTTTAATGTTGATAAAAGAATTATCCCAGTACCATCCGATCTTGGTATATGCCAAATCGTTGTTTTTTCCATCAGGAAGCATCTGATTGTTCAAATCCTGCCATGGAGTCGCCTTATCGGTTGTACCGTCTACAGCTATATCCGAATATTTCATATTTGTACAGAACGGCGCTTGATCGGCACAAAATTCTCCTCTGAAAGTCGTCATTGCTTTATCCAATACCGCTTGTAATCCAGCCTCATCAATCAATGCATTTTCAGGAGCATAAAAAGAGAGTGGCTTAGGATCAAGGAAATCTGATCCGCATGAGCTAAACAGGCAGACAGTAAATGACAATATCGCTGTTTTATATTTTATAACGGTTTTCATATCTATATAATTTGATTTAAAACTTAAAGGGTCATATTTAATCCAAAAGTAAATATTCTCTGTGAACGCATTCCATCTTCGGGGTCACCGAATTTCCAGTCTTTTGCCCACATAGCTGCATTCTTTACATTCAATGTTAGTTTAAGATTGGATATAGGAGTCTTTTTCAAAAATTTGGCAGGAACCTTATAACCTAAAGCTATATTTTCCAAACGTATATAAGACTTATCAAACCATACCGAATAATCGACTCCTTTTGCAGGTGCAGAGCGCAATCTGGCAAAATCATCCAACTGATTTTCAGGAGTCCAATAAGGAATATCCCTGGAGTTACAGCGATCTTCTATATGATCTGCATGTTTTGCCAAATTATAACTACCCTTATGTCCCCAGAGAGAATACAGAACAAAAGAGAATTCAAAGTCATTAAACAACGTAAAAGTATTGCTCAATGTCCACGAAAAACGTGGGGTTTTATATCCCAGAAATTGCTTGTCTTCATCTGTCAACAACCCATCATCATTTACGTCTTCCAGCCTGAAATCACCAGGTGCCTGATTCCATTTGGCAGCCTCTTCTTCTTGACCGATCTTCCAGGTTCCCAGAATCTTATAGTCCCATATCACATCTTTTGCCTGACCGATAAACCAATTATTGGTCTTGTCATCCGGTTCTTTTTGCCCTACAAAGTTACCATCTTTATCAAAAACATCATACTTTTCACCGGTTATAGTAATAATCTTATTCCGGTTTAATGAGAAGATCAGATTGGATGTCCATTCAAAATTATGTTGTTTCATATTGGTACTGCTCAGAGAAAGTTCGAATCCCTTGTTTCTGATTTCTCCCAGATTGGCGTACACTCTTTTGTATCCCGTGATGGTAGGAAGTTCTCTGTTTACCAATACATCTGTGGTCGACATATAATAGGTTTCTACGGTTCCGTTTAAACGGCCATTAAATAGTCTGAAGTCTAAAGCCAAGTTATAAGCTCCTGTCTTTTCCCATTTAAGTTTTTTGTTTCCCATTGTATTTATTTCCAGAGTAGGAATGGTAATCGGATTTCCATTTAAATCGGTATTCAATGATTTTTCAGCAAGCATTTTAGACAAAGCTGCATAATTTGTAATGTCCCTGTTTCCATTTATTCCCCAGGATGCTCTTAACTTCAGATAATCAACAAACTTCACTTTGAAAAACTTTTCTTCTGAAATCACCCATCCCAAAGCGGCGGCCGGGAAGGTAGCATAAGGATTGGAATATCCGAACAAAGACGATCCATCCCTTCGTACCGATAAAGTCAATAAATACTTGTTCATGAAACCATAGTTGAGTCTGGCCATCAGGGCATTCGACGTTCTGATTTGGTCGTCACTCGATATTTCCGGTAAATTTCCTATGGACATATCATGATATCCGAGTATATCGTTCGGAGTAAAATTCTGGTTACTCATTTTCTCCGTATCATTACGGAACTTTTCTGCATTTGCCAGCAAGGTGACATCTACCTTATGTTTTTGCGCAAAAGTCTTGTTCCAGTTTATTATGTTATCGACTTGCCACTCTCTCCTCAAAGAGTTTTCACGCGAAGCACGTCCTCCGAACAACTTCCATTCCGGGTGCTCTGAAGAATCATGTATATTGTTATGATAGAAGACGAACCGGGTGGTATAGTTCACCGTATAAGTAATTCCAAATGGCAAATCCAGAGTGGCATAGATTTTAGGGAAAAAGGTAAAATATTCCTGCTCCCGCGACCTGTATGTAGAGTTTAATAAAGGATGTTTTGCTTGATTATCATCATTGGGATATAATTTCAATGTTTCTTCATCACTTTCATAAAAGGAACTGTAAGGAGTGAGTTTGGTATACTGATCCACCTCCGCGGGAACAGAGCTTTCGTCACGGTAAGAGAATTGGGCATTCAGACCTACTTTTAAAAAGCGGGCAGGTTTCCCTTCCAGATTCACTCTCGAACGTATGGTAGAAAATTCATCTCCCTTTACTAATGATTCATTCGACATATATCCCAATGACCAGTAATAAGAGAAATCTTCTTTTTTCCCGGAAAGACTTATGTTATAATCCTGCCTCGGACCGTTATGAAAAATATAATCTTCCCAATCGATACTTCTTCCTGCTTTGTAATTCTCTATTTCCAATCCGGTCAGTCGCAGTCCCGACAACCAGGCATCTACCAGATTATCCGGTGTGGTACTATGGTAGGCCATCCATTGATCCAGATATTGAGAATCTATCGTACGCGGATCATCAAAAGGACTCCAAGGCGTCTGTGGTACAGTTGCACTATATACTGACTTAAACATATCAGAACGCCATTTGATAAATCCATCTTTATCATAAGGTTTCACCCTGTTCGCTGCAGTAGCTATACCGATACTTCCATTAAAGTTGACAACAGGTTTTTTGGAGCTTCCTTTCTTGGTTGTAATAGCTACCACTCCATTGGTGGCTCTCGAACCATAAACCGCAGCAGAGCTTGCATCTTTCATAATATCCAGCTTCTCAATATCATTCGGGTTTATATCTGAAATATCACCATTATAGATCACTCCATCGACAATAATCAGAGGGCTCGATCCGGCAGTCAACGTATTGTCACCACGAATCATCATATCACTATTTCCCTTCGCAGAAACAGAGTATCCCACACTCATACCCGGAATACTGTTGCGCAATAAATCGCCAACACTGGCTGGAGTATAGTTTTGCATACTTTCCGCTTTCACCTGAGAAATAGACCCGGTTAAGTCACTTTTCTTTGCCACTCCATAGCCCACAACAACTACTTCATCCAGGATTTGTGAATCTTCCTGCAAAGTGACTGTTATATTCTGATTATTTTTTACAGGAATCTCTTGGGTAAGGTATCCGATATAAGAAATTTGTAGAACTGCATTTTCTGCAACATTCAGGGAAAAGTCTCCATCCACACTGGTGATTGTACCATTTGATGTTCCTTTTTCCATGATATTACATCCAATGACCGGCTCTCCGGTATTATCCTTAATGATACCCGTAATTCGCTTGCCTGTTTGCTGAGCAGCCTTAGTCTTTTCGTCTGCTTTAAAAATAACGATGTGCTTATCTTCTATTATATATCCTAAATCCTCCCCCTTAAAAAGAGCATCCAAAATTTGGGTGATGCTGCCATTCTTAATATCAAGGGATACTTTCTTCTTCAGGTTGATTTCCTCATTGCGATACCATAAAGAATATTCTCCCTTTTGCTTGATCTGTGCCAAGGCTTCTTCTAACGTTACATTCGTTAAGTGGAGAGATAGGTTCTTTACCTGTGAATGAGCTATTTCCGTAGATGCCAAAAAGAATATAATTACAAGAAACAGATAATAAATACGACGAGGGTGTTTATTTTTTAAATTTAAATCCATATTTTTGTATTGATTTTAGGTTTGTAAATCCATGAACAATTACAGACTCTAGTCTTAACTGAAGCGAAAAATGTTAGCGCATTTTTCGCTTTTTCCATACTATATTATTTCATCATAGGCATTCTTTTTTAGGGTTAATAAATTCTTTTCCGAGCTCTTTTATTTTCATCTATATAGATCATATATTCTTCAATCCTGTATTTTAAACGTTTATCTGCAGTTATCACACGCAATATTTGCTCCAGATTCTCACCCCGCAGGAAGTCTCCGGTCAGAATAATATCCTCAATATTAGAAGAGGTTATGCAAATATTTACATTGAAAATACGTTCAAGCTGTTTGACTATTTCTTTCAAAGGAAGTGCCCTGAAATAATAGATCCCGTTTCTCCACGATGTATAATGGGCAATATCCACTGTACGTGTAGTCAAAGAATGATTGTGCTTATCATAATATGCTTGTTCGCCAGGAGACAGGAAAATTCTTTTTTTCTTGTCTTCACTCTGCACCTCGACTTTTCCTTCGGATAAAGAAACCTCAATCCAATCATCTTCTTCGTATGCTTTTACATTGAATCGTGTACCCAATACTTCGACGTTAATCTGATTAGCCTTCACTATAAAAGGATGCTCGGCATCATGAGCCACCTCAAAGAAAGCTTCTCCGTTTATTTCGACTTCCCTGTTCTTGGAGACAAAAGCATTGGGATAAGTGATTGTAGTTCCGGCATTCAAAATGACTTTGCTCCCGTCGGGTAAAGTGATTGTTGATAACATACCAAATGGATTAGACATCTCTATTTGTTGACTGTTGACTTGATTGAAACCTTCTTTATATGAAAAATAACCGGTCATTCCCAATAGTATTGCAATAGAAGCGGCCACAGTGCTGATCTTTAAAAGCCGCCTGATGTACCGGCTCCTGTTTATCCGTTTATGAACTTCTTGCAAGATATAGGATTTCATTTCTTCTTCTTTCTTTTCGATTTCAGAAGAAAGTTTCATTTCACGAATCAACTGGCGGAAACTACGATTATCATCATTAGAATGACTCCAGTCTTCTAATGCCGCTTTTTCATGATCACTGATATCATGAATTAATTCATTTCGTAGAATATCAATAGGGTTGTTTTCCTCGCTCATAATTAATTGTTTCTAAACTGAGGAGTAAGCTTGATGGGATTTCATTTAAAAGAGATCCCGTATTTTTAAATTCTTTAACTAATGGAAGAGAAAAAGAAAGACCATAATAGAGAAAGAGTCAAGTCCGGATAATATGGTTTTATTTGCTTGATAATCTTTTCTATAGCAATTTTCATTTGTACGCGCACCGTATTTTCCGAGATGCAAAGTCTCTCTGCTATTTCTTTGGGTTTTAATTGCTCCTGACGAGCCATAAGAAATATCAAACGGCATTTCTCAGGCAATTCGCCAATAATCTTTCCCAAGAGCTGCTCCATTTCTTTATAAGAGATCTTATCATAGGGAGATTCTTCTTCTGTGATTTCCAGTTGGACAGGTAATTCATCCAATGAGACACGGTTTTGCCTGCCATTTTTCTTACTGTAACGGGTAACTTCGTTTCTTACGGATATAAATAAATAAGCTTCCAGGTTTTCTATATCCTTTAGGCGTTTGCGCGATTGCCATACTGCAAAGAAAACATCAGCAACTACTTCCCGACAAGATTCTGTGTCTTTCAGAAAATAGTAAGTATAGCGAAATACCTGGTCATAATACATCTCATAGAACATATTGAATGCCAATGTATTTTCCTCTTGAATCATTGTTAAGAGGCTACGGATATCTTCTGTGTCTTTCACCGATTCTAAAATCATTTTTTTCATTTCATACTATTCCATACAACTATTCAGGAATCAATGACTGAATCTGAGAGACAAAGATATAACTGTTTATCTTTGCCTCCAAATTTAATTTATGTGAATTCAATCGTCCGTGGATAGTATTCACTGAAAAAGACAGCAGATTCAGTGCGCTGTAATTCGATTATTTTATATATTTGTGCAGTCGTAAACACGACTATGATTTTACATATTAAAGAAAAAGCGTTTAGCTGATTCTTGTGCTGGAGAAAAGTCGAAAAATTTGAGTGCACATGGAACAGACTATACGCCTCACCGTTATATGCGGTAGGCGTTTCCTGTTTGTGCACAAGGGCTTCGACTCCCTCTCCGGCGGATAGGCAAATGCTTACCGCTTTTTTTATGCTTATCAGACAACATTGGACGGGAGCAGTAAAAAACTCTTTTAACCTCAAAGGCAAGTCAAATCGGGTAGATGTGGATACCGGACGGCTGAGAAGCCGAAAACGTAACATGAATATGTTACTACTTGCCTTTGACAAAAGAGGACGGACAAACAAAACTAAATATCAATGGGATACATATCCAGCCTTCTACATCACAAAATATCAAAGCCTATCAATTATGAATGAAAGATTGCTAACGGGATTCTTGTTAGTTTATTGATAATCAACCAATAGCATTTACCGACGATTTACTATTAGATGTAAAAGCATTTACTGCCGTATGTAACGGCCTTTACCCCTTATTGTAACGACCTTTACCTCGGCATGTAACGGTCTTTACCTCAGCATGTAAATGGAGTTACCGTGTGGGGTTACTAAAGTTACCATTTGGAGTAAACTGAACTTCCATGCAAGGAAACAACTGTGTACATATAAAGGTGAAGTAAGATAATTCATATCGAAAAAGAAATGAACTAAATGCTGATAATAATTTAGGCGCGGATTACGCGGATTACACGGATTAAAGGCTACGCTATAACATTGTACTACAGAAAAAGAATCCGTGTAATCCGCGTAATCCGCGCCTAAAATTATATTCATAACCCGAAAGACACGAGCTAATTTATTGTTTTTTAGACAGAAGAACAATAAATTTCGTATATTTGAAGAATGAATCATCAAGAAGATTGGCTAACTCTAAACAATCTGTAGTTATGAAGACAATATTACTATTTTTATTTCTCTGTATGAGCCTCAGCACATCTGCACAAACAGCTGATGAACGAGCCGGAACTTATATGAATCAGGAAAACTGGTTCAGTCTGCAACGCGAATTCGCCGTCAACAAAGACTCTTTACATCCTTTCCTGCAAGAATTCGGTCAAGCACTACTGGATAATTTCTTCAACCGTCCCCAAGCTGCCTACGAATCTATAGGCAAATTGCTGAACGAGCAACAAAGTAATATGGGCTTTGAGAATACTGCTTCCATGATTTACCTATTATCCGAAAACCTGAGCAAGCTGGGTGCTAACGACCAAGCTGCCGAAACACTGAAAAATTTCTGTGACCAGTTGGAAGGCCAGGTGGACAGTACTTTCCTTGCCGGATACCGGAGAAAAGAAAAAGAATATCGCGCTTTGTCCCAATATGCCCTATACCAATGGGAGAAGCCAGATACGGATTTAGCGCTTCCCATTCGCATAGACAGTGTAGGTCCAAAAGGTTCGGGAGCCACTGCCATAGCTATGGAAGGCAGTGTCAATGGAAAAGAACGGAACTTCATATTGGATACAGGTGCAAGTGTCAATGTTGTCACCCCCGAAGTAGCAAAAGCCTGCGGCATGAAAATACTGGACGTAGAAATCACAGCAAATGGGATAGGTACGGGAAGTGGACAATTTGCCATTGCCGAAGAGATAAAAACAGGTCCGCTCGTGATGCGAAACGTACCTTTCTACGTGTTGGATATGAAAACCGGAGAAGAAAAGGCTGACCGCTACATGAAATATCTGGAAGTCATCATCGGACTGCCTTTCCTCAATCAACTTCAGGAAATACAACTGGATTTACGCAACAACCGGATGATTATTCCCAAAGAACTGACTCCCACGCCCGGCTTTGCCCCGAACATTTGTTTTACGGGAAAGAACCTCCTGAACCTGGAAATCGTATACGACCATGAACTATTGCAAATGAACTTCGACAGCGGTTCCTGTCTCAGCCATCTCAATTATGATTACTTTGAGCAGCATAAAGACCGTATTGAACGAATAGCGGAAAGGGACTCGATGGGACTTGGCGGTTTCGGTGGCACAGCATGGGTATGCATTTACAAACTACCGGGCGCATGCTTCCAGATAGGTGAGTATACGGGCTGTACAGACAGTCTTAACGTAGTGGCAACACCCGAACAAGATGCTCTTCATTTTGCCGGAGATGGAATAGTAGGAATGGACATGTTCCGGAGTTTCAGCACAATTACAATTAATCTGAAGGATATGTTTGTGAAAACCACCCCGAAGATGCAAGGAAAAAATGCAATGATCTACGATAGCAAAAAGCTACGCTTAAAACTACCGGAAGACCAATTGAATATAACAGATATATTATTGGGGATAGCAGATATATATCTGAACTACTGGAACGATCATCGCTGAATGCTCTACACATAGCTCTCTCCGCTCTTCTGCCGAAAGGCACTTGTAGCCCGCAACTCGTAGCTATTTCATCTTCTGCGACGTCCGAACAAGTCCTTTATTCCGTCAAGGTCGAAACCTAACGTGAAGCGAAGTGTCTGGTCGAGCGGGTTGCTCTGTGCCGTAGATACCAGGTAAGCAGCATCCAGTGAGAACACGCTCATCTTGAAGCCTGCTCCGAAAGAGAAATACTTGCGGTTTCCTTTGTTCTCATGTTCCCAATGATAACCACCACGAATGGAAAACTGTTCGTGATAGGTATATTCCAATCCCAACGACCATTGTATCTCCTGCAGTTCTTCCTTGAAACCACCGGGAGCATCACTGAAAGATTTGAAAATACCCTTAATGGGTGAAATGTCATTATAATCACGGTCCAGACGTTCTTCATATTCTTCCTGTGACTCGTCTTCTCCACGGATAGGGCGGGTGGGAACCATATATTTATTGGCGTCGAAACTAACTCCAATTGTATTGTAATCATCTATCGGGAACAATAAAGAAGCACCCAAACGCAAGTTAGTAGGCAGGAACTGACTGGTATTACCGCTATCATAAGAAATCTTCGTACCGATATTAGAAGCATTCAGTCCGAAAGAAAGCATGCACTCACGCTGGGCAAGTATGACGTAATTTGTATAATAGAAGGCAATGTCGGCAGCAAAAGCAGAACCGGCAGAAACTTCTTCGTCTTCCCTGTATGCCAGGTCGGAGTAAATATATCGTAATGCAACCGCTGCAGAGAAACGTTCGGAAAGCATACGTGAGTAAGCTATATCCACTGCCATCTCATAAGGTTTAATCGTATATCCCGGAGAATTCTCATCACCGGTATATCCCACGGGTACTTCCCCTAAAGAGAAATAGCGCAAAGAACCGCTGACTGCCTGATAATCTCCGATGCGATAGTACCCTGCCAGATATGCCAAGTCAATATCATTCACCAGTTTACGCAACCAGGGAGTATATGAAACCGCTACTCCGGCACGGCTGATAGTAAACGGATACTTTGCCGGGTTCCAGAATTGGGAGTTCACGTCCGGATCTGTAGCCGCACCCACATCTCCCATACCACCACCACGGGAGTCAGGGGCAATACCCAGAGAGTTAACACCGGTATTAACAGGGTTAAACTGATTCTTGTCTTGAGCAAGAAGGTGTACGGACAAGAAAGCTATGATTAACAGTAAGATGTATTTCTTCATACGATATTATTTATAATACGATCTCAAATATAAAAAACAAAATCTAACTTAATTCCCCTCCTCTTGGGAGGAGAATTAAGTTACTCCTTTCAATTGAGATACTTATGATTTCTAATAACAATACTAATAAAACAGAGAATCCCCCTGTTTATTGTGACAAGATAATGATTTTCTGTGATTTCGTACTTTCACGACTGCCATCAGAGACAATAGACGCACGATACAGATAAACACCCGGTGCCAGGCGTTGCCCGCCATTACTACACAAATCCCATTCTACATAGTAGGTTTGTCCTTCAGATATTCCTTTCTCTATATGTGTCCACATTTCCCGCCCGGCAAAATCGTATACGGACATACGGACCGCAAGTGTGGAACCGGGGCGATTGTGAGAAAGAATAAATGTAGTACTTTCACGGGCAGGGCTCTGTGTACAAGTTACCGAGAAGAGACCGGGACGCAGCCCTCGAACCACCTCAAACTCTAAAGTCTTTGTAGAAGAATTATTCAGTAAATCCCAGGCACGGAATGCCAGCGTATGTCTGCCCTCCGTAAGTTCGGGCACTGAAAAATGCACTGTACCCCGGGTATAATCTCCCGCTACCGGAGTATAATAATCATTCAGATTGTAAGTCGACACCGCACTGCCGTCTATACTAAGCGAAAGGTCATGCCCGATACCATTGCCAACCGTATTGATACCATCAGCATCTTCCAACTCAGCTACGAACAAGGGAGTAGTATTGGTCTGTCCACCGGAACTGAAGTCCGGCGTATTCAGATAAATGGTTATCTTAGGGCCTAACGTATCTGCCAAAGAAACATCATCATCCGTACCGCCTACCAGGAAACGGTCGAAAGCTCCGCCCGCTTCATTAGAGTGAACAGCATCCAGAGCGTAAAGGCTCAATAAACCTTCTTCATCAGAGTAATTGATATCCAACGGTACAGGGAAAGTAAACTCAAACCGTCCCTGACGAACCGAATCACTGCCTGAGAAGAGAGTTTTATTGCGCTCCGTATAAGTATAAGCACCCTCACCACGATTATCAAGAGTGGTTACTTCTTCCTTACTATCCAGTACTGTAGGATGCACTGTACCGGTAAAGTCTTCTGCTAAAGTACCTTCGGGAGTCAGGATACGTCCTTTTACGGTAATCTTGCTACCGGCTTTCACCTGCGGATAGGTATTTGTTTCTTCTGCTACATTCACTCCGGCAAATTCATCTACCTGTATTTGATAATCAGGATATGCCAAGGTCAAGGCAGGATCGCCGATCAGAGAGAAATTCAACTTATTCTTGTCAGCAGCCAAAGATGCATCGCACTTTGAAAGCCGCATGACATCTCCCAGTCGCAAGCGTTTACCTTCAGGGCGGGAAAAGATATGACGAAGGAAAGCCTGGTTTAAAGTAGAATTCTGCGCAGCATATACCACCCGGGAAGTAGTGAGCAAAGCAATAGCCCCGCCTTTGGCATTCAGGAATGCCTGCTCGCCGGCGGAAGTCTGGATATCATCAAAACGGGTAAAGTCACAAGTAGCTGTTATCCATAGAGGGAGACGTGGGGAGGTCATTTGGGTAATATCTCCCATGTTCAGCAGATTCTCCTCTGCCCAGGCGGAAGTACTTCCGTGCCCTGTATAGTTGACTACCAACATGCCTTTGTCGAATAATTGCAATAGGCGTTTTGTTGCATCGGGATAAGTTTCGCCGGTAGCAGAAGATTCGCGGCGGAAAGCATCGGCATAGATTCTTTCAACAAGGAAGGAAGGATAATTCCGTTCTGTATAACTTGCCAGGATTTCAGATTGGGACATGTGCAGACTGCCATCCCCGTCATCGCCCACATAGCAGACGGTATGTTTCCACGGTCCTGCATGCTTATTTTCCATATAAGCGATGGTCTTATCGACAGTAGCTTTTGCCTCAGCAGCCGTGCGCACCGGGAAACGTCCAATACCTATATCCAGCATGGCATCCGACAGATTTTCGCCTTCTCCATCATCGAGAAAGCCGAAATAATCGTCCGTTACATAGGAAGAGGTTTCCTCGAGAGAGGTTTCCGATTGATAAGATAGCAAAAAGTTTTCAGGCCGGTAATTCTTCCAAGAGGAAGTCAGCATACGATTATCATAACTGCAATCTCCGAAGAATAACAAATATTTAGGGCTTTCAGCCTTATTCGGAAAACGATCATACAACATCTTCATCAAACGACGGTAAGCTGTTCCATCCGGTGTACCGGAAGAGAATTCATTGTAGATTTGTGGAGCAGCAAGAACAAGAACAGACAGGCCATCTTTTTCACGATGTGCTTGTGCCAACCGTTCGGCCTGTGTCATCAGGTCTTTCCGGTCGGGAGAAATGATAATCATATCCGTAGCTCCCAGAGAGTGCAGATTTTGATTTGCAATATTCCCTACCGTTTCTACCGTATCAAAGCCGGAAGCTTCCGGAGTGATGGCTACGAACTCACGCAATTTTCCTGCAGGAATGGTAAACGTATATGTGCCGCCTGCAAAGCTGCCTTCCATCCTGCAAATATTTGCGGGATCGGTGACATCCCACACAACAGTAGAAGCTGTGGCACCGGAAAGTACAAATGTCGTCTCTTTATTGATGGAGGCCAAAGAACGGAAAGTAAGGTAAGGAGCATTCAGCGTAAGCGAGCGGATATAGTTCAAAGCAATATAATCCAGACGCCCCGATGTCCCGGAAGGGCGGGTATGGGTAACGGTCACTACAGTATTCTCCGACTCTGTGCCCAGCCAGGAAGTACTTATGGAGGCAGAAGTAGCTCTTGTGTAATATTGATTGTCGGAAGAGATGGATGCCAGTGTAGCATTTCCTCTCGCCTTACCATTCACTGCAACCGAGTAATGGGTAGATGCTCCAATGGAACGGGCGGCAAAAACAGTGGTCAACCCTACAGCACTTTCCGGAACGATACCCGGTAAGTTCAACGTATAACTCTTGGTGTTACCCGCTGCATAATCATAATCTTCATAAAGTTGTCTGCCGGTACTTGCCCAACTATATACTTCTTTCTCATGCAGAGCATAAGAATTAAAGGTTGTCAACCTGTTGGCAGAAGGTTCTTTCAAAGAAGAAAGAACTTCGGCTTCCATTTCCGGAATATCCTCCCGGTCAGTCAGGAAATAATAGCCTTCATCGGAATAGAAGTTACGTTCGCGAACAAAGTAAGTGTTATCGGAGCTCAGTTTCCAGGATACAGTGCCACGACCATAAAACAATACACCATCTGACAAACGCAGCAAGGGGACTTCGGGCAAATCTGCTGCCGGATGTTCATTGAAACGCTGGGATAACAAATAACCACCATAACCAAATACGCGGACTTTCTCGGGTCTTGAGAATCCCATCTTCTTTAATTCGGCATTCGTGATTTTAAAGACTCCGGTATTTCTCACACCTATCTTGGTCCAACGTCCTGAAGCGAGAAGCGAAGTTGTGCAATCTTTTAAAGAAACTCCGGTTAAAGTTGTCCCCGAGCCTCGAGTAGCTGTTCCCTCCCCTATTCCATCTTTCTTTGAATAGGATTTCACGGATAGTTTGAACGAATTCAGCCGTTGGTAGCTTCCTTCACGAAAAATGACAGGGACAAAACTTATGGAGAGAAAGCCATGATGTGCGGAGATTTTAGTGAAGGAGTTTATCTGTGGAGATGCCGGTAAGCCCTTCCGGAAAGCAACATCTTCATTGGGTAACTGACGCAAACTGTCGAGTCGCATCTCTAATGCTGCCACCTCACTCCGGCTTAGTTTCTGGTATTCCGGAAATTCAATTTCTACCTGATAAGTAAAGGAACGGAAATCGTTCCCTAATGGAAGTTCGCGCGTCACTACGGGAAGCGTCTGTGCAGAAGACAATTCCTGCCAGTTCAGCGTAATGAATTCCTGCGCTGAAACCGGAAGAAGAAGAGCAATAAAACAACAAAGCAACCAGCAACGTTTGATAAACATATCGTAATAAATTGACTCAACGAATATAAAAGTCGAGCAACTTATCTTCTCCGAGGTATCCTTGTAAATGCTGTCCTATCTGTACCGGACCTACGCCTGCGGGAGTTCCCGTAAACAACAGGTCGCCTATTTTCAGCGTCATAAAGCGGCTGACGTATGCAATAATCTCATCCACTTTGAAAAGCATATCCGAGGTATTGCCGTGCTGCACTTCCTTTCCGTCTATTTCCAGGCGGAAATCAAGCTGCTGCAAATCGCCTCCTGCCTGCTCCAAAGGAACAAAAGTTCCGATAGCTGCCGAATGATCGAACCCTTTGCAAAGTTCCCAGGGATTACCCGCTTCACGGAACTTACGTTGTAAGTCGCGTGCCGTAAAGTCGATGCCTACAGTCACTGCGTCATAATAACGGTTGGCAAAGCGCGGCGCAATGTTTTTTCCCAAACGGCAGATACGTACCACCACCTCAGTTTCGTAATGAACCTCATCCGAAAAATCGGGAATAAAGAAAGGCTTTCCGTCTTTCAATATAGCCGAGTCGGGCTTCATGAAGATAACCGGCTCTTTATTAACTAACGTATGCCCCAGCTCTTTATTGTGCAGTGCATAGTTCATTCCGACAGCAATAATCTTCATTATTTGATTTCGTTAAAATTCAGGCGGTTAAACATCACCGCCAAATGAGCATATAGAGAAGTATTCTGAACAACGATATTTTCCGGCACACGGATACGGAACGGCGTAAAGTTCCACACTGCTTTGATGCCACCGGCTATCATGGTGTCCGTAATGCATTGGGCTATCTCGATAGGTACAGTCAGCACACCGATGTTCACATCATATTCGCGCATCTTCTGCTCGAATTCACTGGAATGGAAGATTGGAATTCCGTTCAATGTAGTGCCTACTAATTCCGGGTTCACATCAAATGCGGCTACAATTTCCAGCCCGAAGTGCTTCAAACCGGAGTCGCGCAACAATGCACCACCCAAGCTACCTACTCCAAACAGAAATGCTTTATGCATATCGGTAAATCCGAGGAAGTCTTCCAGTACGGCTATCAGAGTATCGACTTCGTAGCCCACACGCGTACGCCCGGAGATGTTGACATAGGACAAGTCCTTGGCTATCTGGGAAGCATCTATATTGATTTCTTTGGATATCTGTGTAGAAGAGACGTACCGTTCGCCCCGCTGCTTGAGCAGCTTAACATTCGACAAGTACCACGGCAACCTGCGCAAAGTAGGCTCCGGCACTTTCATGCTATCCTTATATTGAATTGCCTGGTTCGTGGTCATTTTCTTCATTTCTTTAGGTTACGGGTGGACAAAAATACGTTTTTTTCTGAAAAGAATAGTCCTATAGAAGAAAGTTAACATAATTTCTACAAAAGTTTTACTTATCACCAAAGAGGGATAACGGCAAACTAAGAGAAACTCCCACCGAATGGAACTTCAGGCAATCGAATCCGGCAAAGACACCTATCCGTGCCATATCGGAAAACCCGATAGAATATCCAATCTCCGTATAGGGGCGCCGACCATATATCACGATGGAACGGAGATGCAAGGCTTCATCAAATGCTTTTCTTGACAGAAAAGGAAGATGTTTCAAAAGCAGATACGGAGTATACCAGGAGACATTAGCCTGTGCCCAGCGGGTATGGGTGGACAAAGCATAGTTATCCAGTAAACTAAATCCGGTATCGAAAGAACGTTCCGTAACCAGTATGCGGGTAGAAGCAAAATGCTTGAAGTCAGGGAACTGGAGGTTCTTTGCATCAAAGAATGAGCCTGCATTCACTGACCAATACAGACGATTGAACATACCGAACTCGATTTTCTGTTTAGCAGAGAATTGCATCAGGTGGTACGAGGTAAGATAACGGCTTCCGCTCATAGGGAAAGCTCTGTCATATTTCAGGGCAAATGTAGGATAACGGGAAGCTTCATACACTTTCTTACCTTGCGACATGTGATAGTAGTGAGCCGGAGTATACTCCAATTCAAAAGAAGCTTTCAGGATATCATTCTCCGGCATCGGTCGGAAAGCAGTGTTTTCCGGAATATTCGGCTCGGCATCCCTCTTGAACCAACTTTTACGGATATGATTATCCAGCATCTTCCTGCGTTGCCAGGAAAGTGAGGAAGAAAAAAGTAATCCGTTAGCTGGCTCTATCGCATGGTCAACTGTGAAGAAGGTATTCTCATAAAGCTTCAGATGGTTATGGCCGAACAACGAGCTGGACATACTATTAATCAAACGGGATTCTCCGCTTTCCGAATTATAATCGGCAGACAGAAGACCTCCGGAAAGGGATAAATAGCCACGGTTCCGTGGAGCATAATCCAACGTCAATTCTCCTTGTCCAATCCAGTTTTTGCGGGCTGTGGTATAATAGAAAGAAGGTACAAAACGAAGTGTAGAAGATTCTGATAACTTCACTCCTGTCTTTAGTTTAACTCCTAACCAGAAACCATCCACAAAATTATATTCGGGAATATAAGCGGAAAGACCGGGTAAAGTCAGCCAGGCATTTTTATTGGAAGTTCTGAAAGTCTTTCCCCACATAATGGTATTCAGTACTTGCCCGAAAGCTGTTTTCTTCTCGGACTTTTCTCCGGGTGACAAATCTTTCAAAGCTATCTTTTCTTCTTTATATTGATAACTCTGCACCTCTTCCAATCGCAACGGCACGCTACGGATAGTGGTCCAATAAAGAGAATCCCGTTTATCGGCAAGCGAATCAACCTGAGTATCTTTGCGTCCGATCCGTGCCGGACGTTCAAATTTATGTTTCTTTGGCTGCACTACTGCAGTGGCAGTTACAGGTTTTACCGTTTTATCCGTATTGGTCTCCGGCTGGATATCCGTTTTTACCTCTCTATAGTGTATTGCCGCCAGATAGGAAGCTTCTGCCTTGAAACCCATTATGTCGATGGTAGAAGAGGTGGTGATAGAAACCGGCAGAAAGACAGAAGACTGCACCTCCTTACAAGTGATCTTAATCTTTGCTTTCAGTCCGGTACCACGAACATTGACATCAGCAGCCGAAATGCACCACAAATCTTCTACAATGAACAGGTCTCCTTCCAGCAAACGGTTATCGTCTTTCTTGGGAATCACACGGATCTTATTTATCATTTGTCCTTCTTCCACAAAGCAAGCGTCAAGTCTGAAACGATAGTATGAAAAGGCACTTTTATTTAAAGGAGAGACTTTGCCGAAAAGCTCAGGAGTATAGAGATTAATCGTTGTTATTCCCATATCCACCTGTATTTCCTCGGGAAAAGAGTTCTTGTTGGCCAATACCTTATTATTCCAGATATTGGGGGCAGTAAAATTCACGATCTGCTGTTGCTCCAGCACAAACAGCTTTCCAAGCCATTCTTTTGCATCTTTCCGCACCTCTTTGGATAGTTTCAGGACAGCAGGAATAGAGGTTCCTTTACCGGTTCCCTTCAGATACGTACCGGCAGTGTAGCTTTTTATCTGAGTGCGATAATAAGGAGCACGCGCTATCGCTTTGCGCATCACTGCATAGGCGGGATCTTCATTTCCCTTGGTGATGCTTACTTCCGGCAGGCTATAAGTACGTTCGGCAAGCACTATATCCTTCTCATAATCACGATTCAGCATTTGAAAAGTAAAGGTTTGGGATATGAATCCTAAAGAAGAGACCTCACAGGTATATTGTCCGGCAGATAATTTCGTTTGAAACCGCCCGTGCTCATCAGTAGTTAAACCTGATTTCATTTCTCTTAGATAGAGGGCGGCATAAGGAACCGGCTTTCCGTCAGTATCCGTAACAGTACCCTTGAAAGATTGCGAAAAAGATAGTATAGTAACCAAAGACAATAGAAATAGCCAGATGATTCTTTTCATATTTTGTATATTTGAAGCTTAATAGCGTTTTCTATTAGACGACAAAAGTCTCAAAAGATTGCAAAGTTCCACGCAAAATATTACTTTTGATTCTTAAAACAGAACGAATATGAAGAATAATGATTGGAAAGAACGGTTGAATGTGGTTTATTCTACCAATCCGGACTATAGTTATGAAAAGGAAGATGAAGAAGCGCAAATCACTCCGGCAGCTTCCCAACAGAAGTTGCGTGTTCAGTTGGATCGCAAGAATCGGGGAGGAAAAGTAGTCACACTTGTCACGGGTTTCGTCGGTACGGAGAATGACTTGAAGGAGTTAGGTAAATTGCTGAAGTCTAAATGTGGCGTAGGCGGAAGTGCCAAAGACGGAGAAATCATCGTACAGGGAGATTTCAAGCAGAAAGTACTGGAACTACTTAAAAAAGAGGGATATACGCAGACTAAGCCGGTCGGATAATCCGGTTCACCAAAACAGACTATCTGTTTTCAGTAAGTACATCACTTCTTCCAAAAGAGGCAAATATGCATAAAAAAACGACCGCTACGGAAACTCCGTGCGGTCGTTTTTTTATATATATTGAGTTGAATTATTCAGCTTTCAAAGTGAAACGCTTGAAGTCTACAATCTTCAATTCAGGGTCAGCTGCTGCCAACACTTCTCTTACGGTCTTCTTAGAGTCCATGATATTTTCTTGGTTCAGCAAGCAAACTTCTTTCAAGAACTTAGCCAGACGACCTTTAGCGATGTTCTGGATCATTTGTTCAGGCAGGTGTGCAGCCTTTTCAACAGAAACAGTAGCAATGATTTCTTTTGCTTTTGCAATATCTTCAGCCGTAATCCAACCTTTAGCCATATTACTTTCCATGTGGTCTTCGCTGTCTACGTGAGCCGGATTGATACCTGCTTTCTTCAAAGCAGCCTCAACAGCTTTTTGTACCTGTTCTGCTTTGGTCTTCTCGATAGCAACTTCAATTTCTTTCTGCTTCACTTCTTCAGAAACACCATCCTCATCAATTGCAATCGGGTTCATGGCAGCAATCTGCATAGCCACTTCCTTAGCCAACTGCTCGTCAACTTCTTTATTGAAAGCAACGATAGTGCAGAGACCATTTCTATTCATATGATTGTAAACAACAGTACTTGCACCCTCTACAGTCAGGTAGCCATCAAGCTCCATCTTCTCACCTGTAATACCGCTACGGTCAGTCACTGCATCCTGTACAGTACCGTTACCCATCGGCAATGCTTTCACTTCGTCCAAAGTCTTGCAGTTGTTAGCTACAGCAAGATCCAGAATATCTTGAGTCAATTTTATAAAGTCAGCATTTTGAGCTACGAAGTCAGTTTCGCACTTCAAAGCAATGATAACAGCAAAGTTACCGGTAGTCTTAGCCAGAACACAACCTTCAGAAGCTTCGCGGTCTGAACGCTTAGCGGCAACAGCCTGTCCCTTCTTACGGATTATTTCCATTGCCTTGTCGAAATCGCCTTCAGCTTCCGTCAACGCATTCTTGCAGTCCATCATACCTGCTCCGGTCATTTTACGGAGTTTGGTAATATCAGCCATTGTTACAGCCATAATATATTTTCTTTTTATAATTAATATTCAAAATGATAAAATGGTAAGATGATAGGATGGTAAGACGACATTATCATCTTATCATTTTACCATCTTACCATTCAAGTATGATTAAGCCTCTTCGTCTTCCTTCAGGAAAGCAGCAGCTTTAGCTGCGTTGATTGCTTCCTCGTCAGACTTGTCGAGTCTTGCTTTTGTAGCTTTCTTCTTGCCTTTATTGGCAGGAGCTTCACCAGCTGCTTCCATGTCTACTTTTTCAGCTTTTCTTTCTTCCAAACCTTCCTGCATAGCAGCGCAGCAAGCATCCAGAATTACTTCTATTGATTTAGTAGCATCATCATTAGCCGGGATAACGAAATCAATGTTAGAAGGATCAGAGTTCGTATCAACGATACCGAATACGGGGATACCCAAACGGTTAGCTTCGCGAACTGCGATGTTTTCTTTCATAACATCGATAACGAACAGTGCAGACGGCAGACGAGTCAGGTCAGCAATAGAACCCAAAGTCTTGTCCAGCTTAGCACGTTGACGTGAAATCTGCAGGATTTCTCTCTTAGACAGATTAGAGTACGTACCGTCATTTGTCAATTTGTCGATGGTAGCCATCTTCTTAACAGCCTTGCGGATAGTGGGGAAGTTAGTCAACATACCGCCCGGCCAACGCTCGATTACATAAGGCATATTTACAGCGGCAGCTTTATCAGCAACCACTTGTTTAGCTTGTTTTTTAGTAGCAACGAACAGGACTTTCTTTCCTGATTTAGCAATTTGCTTCAAAGCTTCAGCAGCTTCATCTACTTTAGCAACTGTCTTGTGGAGGTCAATGATATGGATACCATTGCGTTCCATGAAAATATAAGGAGCCATTGCAGGATTCCACTTTCTTTTGAGGTGACCAAAGTGGCAACCGGCTTCCAATAATGTATCAAAATTTGTTCTTGACATCTTGTTTTTTCTTTAAATCGTTTACTTTCTTTTTTGTTTTTCCTAAACCAACCGCCGGGTAGTCTATCAATCCAGAGTCCCGGTAGTTTAGATACTAAACGCTCTTTCAGTTGAGAGTTGAGAGATAAAAGTTGAGAATTAAGCAACTTGTCCGCCCCAACGTTTCTGCAACTCTTAACGTTTACTGAACTGGAATCTTCTACGAGCTTTCGGTTGTCCCGGTTTCTTACGTTCAACAGAACGCGGGTCACGAGTCATGAAGCCTTCAGCACGAAGAGCAGCTTTGTCTTCAGCATTCATCTTCACCAATGCGCGGGCAATAGCCAAACGCAAAGCCTGAGACTGACCGGTGAAACCACCACCGCAAAGATTTACTTTAATATCATATTTTTCAGCAACACCCAGCTTGCTCAGCGGTTGTTTTACTACATACTGAAGAATAGTTGATGGAAAGTACTCTGCAAGGTCTCTCTTGTTAATAGTAATCTTTCCTGTACCTTCGGTTACGAAAATGCGTGCAATTGCACTTTTACGTCTGCCTAATGCATTTACTACTTCCATATCTATTATTTAAGTAAGTTTATATCAATTGATTTCGGGTTCTGAGCGTCATGTTTGTGCTCGCTGCCGGCATATACGTACATATTGCTCAGCAATTTAGCGCCCAATTTGTTCTTAGGCAACATACCCTTTACTACTTTTCTCAACAGTCTGTCATCACCGTTCGGTTTAGCCTGCAGACGAGCAGGAGTCATTTCTCTCTGACCACCGGGATAACCTGTGTATGACAAATACACTTTGTCAGTCCACTTATTACCTGTCATTTTAACTTTGTCGGCATTGATAATGATTACATTATCACCGCAATCTACGTGAGGAGTAAAGTTTGGTTTATACTTTCCTCTCAACAGTTTCGCAACTTTTGCGCCCAGACGACCCAATACTTGGTCTGTAGCGTCAACAATAACCCATTCTTTGGTTACCGTAGCTTTGTTTGCAGAAATGGTCTTGTAACTTAAAGTATCCACTCTTGATTTGTTTTTTAAATGTTACTACTAAAAAAATTCTTCATTACGGATTAGCTACCCCGGACAAAGGTAGATTAACTCGCTCTGAATTAATTGCTTATCCTTATTAGATAATAATCGGCTTGCAAAGGTACGGATTTTCCCAAAACTGGCAAACGTTTTCTTCTTTTTTTTAAAGAGGCTAACTATCAATCACAAGCAATGTTATGGTATAAAACAAGCAATGTTACGATGCATAAGATTACTTGTTCTGCATCGTAACATTGCTTGTTATATCAGGATAGTCTGCTTTAACGGACAATATCTTCGGGGAATGCAGGTGGCATCATTACCCGTTTCCAGGTTTCATGATACCAGCAGTTCAGTTCATTGCCGTTCAAATCTTTAGAAATAAAATACTTCAGATGCATAAGTCCGCCCTCTCCCATCTCAAACTCCAGAATATTATCTTTATTATCCAGCATGGGCAGGTGAATGTTTTTCTCAATACTTTCCCGATAACTATTATCCGTCAGTTGGGTATAGGTACCATATCCGGTGATTATGGCATCTTTACCGGGAATAAGAGTAAAATTGACGATACGCCCGTCGTCACTCAACACCTTAAACGTGTTACTGGGCTTCAAAGCCCCGGGAACATCCGGAATTTCGGATACATAGTGGCACAGCTGCCAGATACCTTTCAAATCCGCAGGTTTGAAACTCGCCTTTTTTTGTGCCATCGCTCCTGTTACCGCCAGCAGCACCGCTGCCAACATGGTAATGAAATACTTCTTCTTCATGTTCGTATATATTTGGTTAACGTATAGGCATCTGACTGTCACAAATATAAGTATTTATTTTGATATTATAACAAATTATCAGTAAAAAAAGAGCCCGCACAACCAAGATTGTGCGGGCTACTTCATCTATGTATTTACAAGTTAAAACTCTGCATTACGCGGTGTACGCGGGAAAGGTATCACATCACGAATATTCGCCATACCCGTCACGAACAGAAGCAAGCGCTCAAAGCCCAGACCGAAACCTGAGTGAGGGCACGTACCGAACTTACGAGTATCGAGATACCACCACATATCCTTCATCGGAATATGCATTTCGTCAATACGCGTCATCAACTTGTTGTAATCCGCTTCACGCTCGGAACCACCGATAATCTCACCAATCTTCGGGAACAATACATCCATTGCACGTACCGTTTTACCATCTTCGTTCTGCTTCATGTAGAACGCTTTGATTTCCTTCGGATAGTCAGTCAGGATAACCGGACGCTTGAAGTGTTCTTCCACGAGATAACGTTCGTGCTCAGAAGCCAGGTCCACACCCCAGTAAACCGGGAATTCGAACTTATGGCCTTTAGCAACAGCCTCTTCCAGTATCTTGATACCGTCCGTATAAGGCAAACGTACGAAAGATTCTTTCAATACACTTTGCAGGCGTTCAATCAAACCTTTGTCGAACATATCATTGAGGAACTTCACATCATCAGCGCAGTGATCCAAAGCCCACTTCACGCAGAATTTGATAAACTCTTCTGCCAGATCCATGTTGTCCGTAATATCATTGAACGCAACTTCCGGTTCTACCATCCAGAACTCAGCCAAATGGCGCGGAGTATTGGAGTTTTCTGCACGGAATGTAGGACCAAACGTATAGATAGCTCCCAATGCCGTAGCAGCAAGTTCACCTTCCAACTGTCCGGAAACCGTCAGACTGGCCTGCTTACCAAAGAAGTCGTCATCATAAATGATAGAACCGGCTTCATCCTTCTTCAAATCATAGAGGTTCTTCGTTGTTACCTGGAACATTTGTCCGGCACCTTCACAGTCGGAAGCCGTGATGATAGGTGTATGGAAATAAACGAAACCTTTCTGATGGAAGAAAGTATGGATAGCTATCGCCATGTTATGACGAATGCGGAACACTGCACCAAAAGTATTCGTGCGGGGACGCAAGTGAGCAATCTCGCGCAGAAACTCCAGTGTATGGCCTTTCTTTTGCAAAGGATATGTGTTATCACAAGTTCCCAGAACTTCAATCTCACGAGCTTGAATCTCAGCTTTCTGACCGGAACCTACAGATTCCGTCAGTTCACCGTTCACACTCAGACAAGCACCGGTGGTAATATCTTTCAGCATCTCTTCATCGAAGCTTGCCAAATCTACTACAACCTGCACATTATTTATTGTAGAACCGTCATTCAGGGCGATAAAATTAACTTGTTTACTACCTCTGCGGGTACGAACCCAGCCTTTCACGTTGACCATAGCGCCAAAATCTTCGCGCTTCAATACGTCAACAATCTTTGTTCTACTAATCTTTTCCATAAATTTGTGTTAAACCTATATTATATAATTACTCAAAAGAGCCCATGCGCAGGTAGTTTACTTCCTGTTCGCTCAAATAGCGCCATTCGCCACGACGCAAGCCTTTCTTAGTCAGTCCGGCAAAGAATACGCGGTCGAGTTTCACTACCTTGTAGCCCAGTGACTCAAATATACGACGAACAATACGGTTCTTACCTGAGTGGATTTCAATGCCCACTTCATCCCGTCTAACATCATCCGTATAATTGATAGCATCTGCATGGATTTCACCGTCATCCAATTGGATACCGGCTGCAATCTGATCCATATCAGCTTTTGTCACATTCTTATCTGTATGTACGTGATAAATCTTCTTCTTCAGGAACTTCGGGTGAGTCAACTTAGAAGCCAAGTCACCGTCATTCGTCAACAGCAATACACCTGTAGTGTTGCGGTCCAGACGACCTACCGGATAAATACGCTCATCACAAGCACCTTTCACCAAATCCATTACCGTGCGTCGTGCCTGCGGATCATCCGAAGTAGTCACAGTATCTTTCGGCTTATTCAGCAAGATGTAAATCTTACGTTCGATGCTTACCGTCTGATCGTGGAATTTCACTTCGTCACCGCGTTTAATCTTGGTTCCGAGTTCTGTAACCACTGCTCCGTTTACTGAAACCACACCTGCTGTGATGAATTCATCTGCCTCACGACGAGAGCAAACGCCTGCATTAGCCAGGAACTTATTCAAGCGAATCGGTTCATTAGGATCAGTAAACTGCTCCTTATATTCTATCTGCTTCTTACGGCTGTACTTTGCATTCGGATCATAATCCGGCGTACGGCGTTGTTGCGGACGGCCATATCCACCCGGTCTTCCACCACCATTGGGGTTAAAACGCGGACGTTGAGGACGATCGCCATAAGAAGAGCCACCATAAGAAGAACCACCATAAGAGGAACTTCCATAAGGACGCTGAGGACGGTCGCCACCATCACCACTATTGTAGCGTGGACGGTAAGGACGATCATTGTTATAGGAACGCTGTCCACCATCACCACTGTTAAAACGGGGGCGTTGAGGACGGTCACCATAAGAAGGGCGCTGAGGACGGTCACCACCTTCACCACTATTGTAGCGCGGACGGTAAGGACGGTCACCACCACTGTTATTTCCATAGGATGGGCGTTGCGGACGATCGCCACCTTCGCTGTTATAGCGCGGACGATAAGGACGGTCTCCACCTTCACGGTTGTAAGACGGACGGTCACCATATGAACGTTGTGGACGTTCACCACCTTCGGCATTAGGATTAAAGCGCGGGCGATACGGGCGATCACTGCTGTAAGCACGCTGTGGACGATCACCACTCTCGCTGTTAAAACGCGGACGATAAGGTCGGTCACCACCTTCACGGTTGTAAGACGGACGGCTGTAATTGTTTTCTCTGTCAAATCTGTTGCCTGAATTCTCCTCATTGGAAGAATCGTCACGCCAAGTTTCGTTTTCTGTACTCATTGTTTTATTCGAATAAAATTAAACGTTGGCCTCACGGCCATTCTATTATCACTCTTATACCTTATATTATATATGTATACTATATTAACAATCACCGGATTTAAAATGTTGGCTTCATTATCCGGCTATTTTTTCCTACTCTTTTTAAATACCTGTATATGTATGGGGAGTAATGACGCGCAATTCTTTCTTAATTTCTTCGCTTACATTCAACCCCTCGATAAATTCTTTTATGGAAGCTTCCGTAATAGCCTGGTTGGTACGGGTCAATGCTTTTAATGCCTCATACGGATGCGGATATGCTTCACGACGCAGAATAGTCTGAATAGCCTCAGCTACCACGCTCCAGCAATTATCCAAATCACGATAAATAGCAGTTTCATTCAGCAACAACTTACGCAAACCCTTCAACGAACTTTGAATGGCAATTACAATATGTCCGAACGGAACACCTACATTACGCAATACAGTAGAATCTGTCAGGTCGCGTTGCAAACGAGATACCGGCAGTTTCACAGCCAGATGTTCCAGAATTGCAGTAGCTATACCCAAGTTGCCTTCCGCATTTTCAAAGTCAATCGGATTCACCTTGTGCGGCATAGCACTGGAACCCACTTCACCGGCTTTGATCTTCTGCTTGAAATATTCCATGGAAATATATTGCCAGAAGTCACGGTTCATATCGATCATCACTGTATTAATGCGTTTCATTGCATCAAAGATAGCGGAAAGATTATCATAATTGGAGATCTGCGTAGTATACTCTTCGCGTTCCAACCCCAGCTTTTCAGCTACGAATTTGTTACCGAATGCTTTCCAGTCAAACTCCGGATAAGCAACATGATGTGCGTTGTAATTTCCGGTAGCACCACCAAACTTAGCAGTAATGGGGCAAGCCTTTAATGTAGTCAATTGGCGTTCAAGACGATAGACGAACACCATTACTTCCTTCCCTAAACGGGTAGGAGAAGCCGGCTGACCATGTGTTTTAGCAAGCATAGGGATAGCAGCCCAGTCTTCCGCATACGTGCGAAGCTGTGCTATCAATTCCTCTATCTGCGGATAGTATACCTGCTCCAGAGCTTCCTTGATAGACAGAGGCACAGAAGTATTATTGATATCCTGTGAAGTCAGTCCGAAATGAATAAACTCTTTATAGTCATCCATTCCACCCATCTTATCAAACTCTTCTTTTAGGAAATACTCCACGGCTTTCACATCGTGGTTTGTCACACTCTCAATATCCTTGATACGCTGTGCATCAGCTTCTGAGAAGTTACGATAGATATTTCTTAAAGTTTCGAATACACTTTTGTCTACGCCTTTCAACTGCGGCAAAGGCAGCTCGCACAAGGTGATGAAGTATTCCACTTCCACTTGCACGCGGTATTTCACTAAGGCAAACTCCGAGAAATAAGCCGCCAAGGCATCCGTTTTTCCTCTATATCGACCATCAATCGGAGAGATAGCTGTAAGTAAATCAAGTTCCATACGTCGTATTTTGATAATTATCGAGCCGCAAAATTAGCGTTTTTTTCTGAGTAACAAGCCATAAAGGGATAAGAAAGTTAAGAAAGGACGTTAACAGATAAAAAAATAGCCCTGCAAAAACTTGCAAGGCTATTTAATAATTTTACATCTGTGGGCGTTGACGGATTCGAACCGCCGACCCTCTGCTTGTAAGGCAGATGCTCT
>OGFO01000083.1_pt1 | contig 109217 bp, 87 predicted proteins | sample 1570981 | NCBI WGS metagenome assembly OGFO01 (sample SAMEA2581955, study PRJEB24529) | metagenome | biome: Human gut stool | place: China | collected 2011
GACTGGCTCCGGTAGTGATGATCGGCGAAAAGGTGTACGGACGACTGCAACCGGTAGATGTAAAGAAGATTATTGAAGAATTGGAATAGAAACAAAAAAAGCCTGCAAGTTCCCCACATCTTGCAGGCTGTCTTTTTTCTACCTACCCCATATATTGACTAGAAAGTCCTTTCTTCTACAAAATCAGAAAGTAATTTCATCAATTCTTTCTTTTTCAGAGGTTTCGTCATAAAATGATTGCATCCTACTGCGAATGCCGCTTCTTTGTCCGAATCGAAAGCATTAGCTGTAAGAGCTATAATCGGAATATTCTCATCAAATTGCCGTATCAGGAAAGTGGCTTCCAAACCATCCATAACAGGCATTCTCATATCCATAAAAATAAGATCGTAAGAATTGTTACGCGCCTTTTCCAATGCTTCGGCTCCGGTAATAGCACGATCCAGATCATTATCTTTTAATATTTTCTTTACCAACTGAAAGTTACTGTCAATATCTTCCGCTACAAGAATATTCAACTGTCCCAGTCTTTCGGAGAAGACACTAAAGTCTTGTTCCGATATATCTTCCTCTACTTCCACCTCTTCCAGTCCGGTTTTCTCTGTATACTCCACTTTTGTATAAGCAATATACCAAAATTCCGAACCGACATTTTCTTCAGACTCGAAACCAACTTCACCATTTGTAGCATCTGCAATCGCTTTACAAATAGAAAGCCCCAGACCAGTACCCTGTGCGAAGTTGTCCAATTTCTCAAATCTACTAAAGATACGATTTTTTTTCTTGTCAGGGATGCCGATACCTGTGTCTTTTACATATAATCTGACCTTTCCCGGTTCACATTCATACCCCATCACGATTTCACCACTAGGCGTATATTTAATGGCATTCGTCACAAAGTTGGTAAATATTTGGATAAAACGATATTTGTCGAATTCCGCTATACACTTTGAATAAGGATTTATCAATTTCAATGTTACAGCAGGATTCTTAATACGCTGCTGGAAAGAGAGGTATAATTCATTGCACAACTGCAATAAATCCAGATCCTGACGTTTGATATCAATAGAGCCTGCCTCTATCTTTGACAGATCCAGAATATCACCAATCAATCGCAAAAGAATATCACTATTCGTTTCTATCAACTGTTTATATTCATTTTTTTCTGACGGCTCGTCCGTATCAGACAAAAGCTCTGAAAACCCGACTATCGCATTAAGAGGAGTGCGGATTTCATGGCTCATATTAGCAAGAAAAGTAGATTTGAGCTTATCCGCTTCTTCCGCCCTGTTCTTTGCCAGAATCAGATTCTGTTGATAAATGATATCTTCAGTGATATCCTGTTGAATAAAAGTAATCACAACAACACGTCCTGCTTCATCCTCTTTCGGACAGTAAGTGAAATTACAGTAGCGATAATCCTCTTCTCCATCCTCCTTGATTCGCAGAACAATACTGTTAGTAAGAAATTCTTCCTTACGAATAATAGCATTCAAGAGTGTTTCAAAACGCTCCCTTTCTTCCGGATGAATCCTCTTACGGATAAATTCAAGCGAACGTTTCTCTATATTTTCAATATAATAATCAAACTTATAGAACATACTATCTTCCAGACGGTAATTCCATGACGTCAACTTTCCGGCATTCAAAGCCAATGCCAGTTCCTTCTGCACGGACTTTATTTTCCTTTCCTGCTCTTTCTTTTCTGTGACGTCTTCACAAGTTAATAAATAGCCCTGCACATCTCCCGCTTCACTCCGCATGATTGCTACCTTAGTAACAAAATACTTTCTGGCTCCTCTTATTCCCGTATTAAAAAAGGTCTCTCCACAGAGATCAAAATCATAATCGGTCTCAAAAGACACATTAACCCCCTTTTTTAGTTCAGCCTTATCTTCTGCGGTGATGTTCGGATCGTCGAAGATATTGATATCAAGAACCTGCTCCATAGTTGTGCTGAACATGTTTAATGCTACATTATTGGCATATTTCAGATATCCATCTTTATCGTAAAAAACAACTCCCAATGATAAGTATTCAGGAATAAGCGAGAGAATCTTGTTTTGCATATTTATATTGTTAAGCCTAAAAAAGGGAATGTACACCCTAAACCCTACATTCCCTTTTTTATTTTAGTTCAAACAGAAATTGCTACTTAGCACCTTTATCTTTAAGATACCAATCTGCAGCTTGTGATCCATTGGAGTTAACCCAAGTCTTGAATGACGGATATTGTCCAGCCGAATCTATTTTCTTTGTTTCGTCAGCCGGTATAAATCCTACTATTGGAATATCTATTGCAAATGGATATTTACCATCCTTGTCAATAAAGTAAGCATCACTCTCGGAATACAATTTACTTCTATCGATCAAATCAGTCGGTGACTTTTTCGGCAAATGTACTTCTACACGTCCGGTTCCACGGATTCCTTTTATAATCGCATAAGGATTGAAGTCTGTTTTCACTTTATCTTTATCAATAGATGAGCCAAATTCACGAGTAATAGTAAATGTCTGGTTTTGCAAATATTTCACCCCTTTAGTAATAACGATAGAACGTGATCCGTTTTCAATTTCACATCCTACGGGTAAAGTTACAGTTCCCATATTATCTACCTGATAAGCGAACACATTGTCATAAATAGCAGCATTATCTTTCTGCTTCGGAGTGAAACTTTCTTCCACTTTAATAGCCTTATTATCTTTATCGTAGGTTATGGCACGCTTATATTCTATTATCACGTCATTCATATCATAGTCGCCAGCTTTAGGCCAATTATCTTCAAAAGCCAAAGTACCTACGATTGTTTCTGTTTCAGGTTTTACTTCAGGAGTTTCATCAGGAATAATAGGACGGTCGTCACCAGTAATTTCAGGCGTAGTTTTCACACAGAACATTACGTCGTCAAAATCATTATCACCTTTAGTAGCGCCAAACTCATCTTCTACACCTACTACTAATAATTTAGATTTGGTGTCATACAGAGTTATGAACTGACGATCATCGCCACTTTCATTCGACAAACAGATATTTCTTGTAGATTGAGTATGATATTGTGTATAAAGGTCATTTACTTTCTTGATATTATCCCCATTATCGCTCACCCAAGGAGCAGCATTACTCAACAGGAACCAACCAATAGTATATCCGCCCGGAAAATCTTCTGTCGGAGCAGCCTTACCATCTTCACCAAAGAAAAGAAGTTTGGCAGTATCACCACATTTTAAGCCATAGCTTCTATAACCCGCATTAGGGAAAATCACATATTTCTTCATTCCCCAAAAATCATTGCGAGTAGTAGGAGCAGAATTTGTCTTATAATAATAATATCCAAAAACATTCTGGAAAGCTCCATTTTCATCTACAAAAGAAACTTCAACCTTTGCACTACCACCAGTAATACCAACAGGAATAGTAATATTCAACTTATCGGCATCAATACGAAGATTTTCATTCTTCCCGCCATTTGCAGCTCTATTGTTTGCTAAATAAGCTTGCACGCGAGAAGTCAATCCATCCATATCATAAGACGTTTTAGACAAATAATTGGCGGTCGTCGGATATCCATTACCATTCCAAGTACACAAAGAATACATATTATCTCCACGACCTGCAGGTCCTAATTGATAAGGTATTTGATCATTTAGCACTCCAGCTGCGGCAGCTGCACGAGTTTTAGAACCTGTTGCCTTATTAGCATCATACGAAAAGCCACTTGCGCTACCTGTCAATTTCACAGAGTGAGGCAATCCCATACGATTTGTATATAGATACGCTTCTTTCACAGCAGTAGGCACATACATAGTAGACGAGATTTTACCATCTTTTATAAAAGTCTTATAAATAGGCGATATCCCCTCTTTCAATTTGCCTGAAGCATCTACCGGATCTTCGGCATACACTTCTACATTAGCTACAAAACCTGAAGCAGCATAATCTACATTGAGTGGAATATTTCCTCTCAATTGAAAACCAAAATAAGAATCTTCGGATGGTAATTTAGACTTCCGTGAATCTTCGTCACTGTTATACAAATCTTTCTCTGCGCAACTTGCAATAACGCCCAGTAATAACAATAGGGTAGTCCCCCGGGTAATCCCTCTCAATAAGTTCATAATGTTTGTTTGTTAATGTGTAAGTAATTGAGTTTAGAAAATCTCGATGCAAACATAATCTAAATTTGCAACTATTACAAAAATAAAACAAGTATTTTTAGTGGCAATAGAAATATTTAACTAAAAAAGAAAGCTTTAGAAAGGAATGTATATTAAAAACTGCGGAGAGAGCGGGATTCGAACCCGCGATACACTTTTGGCGTATACACGCTTTCCAGGCGTGCCTCTTCAACCACTCGAGCATCTCTCCTCGTTTTCGGAGCGCGAAAGTAAGACATCTTTCTGATATATCCAAATACTTTTTCGCCTTTTCCTTAAAAAAGCTAATTTTTCACTGGAAATACAAGTACAAAGCGAGTACCTCCCGTGTATTCACGGTCAATATTTATTGTCCCTCCCAAGCGCCTGACAATTAGTCGGCAAATATAAAGCCCAAGTCCTGCTCCCGGTTTAAATTCATCGAGTTTGGTGAAACGATCAAAAACCCATTCCTGTTTTTCTTCCGGAATGCCAATACCAGTATCGGTCACTTTGATTACAAGCTGCTCTCCCTCCCTGTGACAGCTCAACTTAATTTCCCCGCTTTCGGAAAACTTATTGGCATTATTCAACAGATGAGCAAGGGTTTGCGACAAATAAGGAATATTCGTGCGGATATTACAATCACCATTATCCACATCCAAACAGTAGTGAATGCTTGCTTTCCCCTCTCCTGTCTGCAGCCTATCCATTTCCTGCACACAGATAGAACAAATATCCGCCTTCTCCATCGGAAGCTCTTCCACCGAACTACTCAAATTGGAGACTTCCAGCAAATCGTTCAACAGACGAGTCAACAAATCCGTATTCTGTTGAATCAACTCCGGAAATTCCACTTTACATTCGGCATCTATCGTTTCATCCAGCAGCAAATTACTAAAACCGTTGATTGCATTCAGCGGTGTACGAATTTCATGGCACATGGAATTGATAAAAGCAGTTTTCATCTTCTCGCTTTCCTGCGCCTTTTCGCTCTGCCGGAGTACTTCCTCATTGGATTCCAGCAATTCCTTTTGCATCCGCTTCAACTTATTCAGATGAATACGTTGGCTGATTCCCCAAACGATAGATAAAAGAAGTACAAAACTTATAGAAAGGAAACCGATCTGCCGATTTCGCGAAGTCAAGCGTTCCTTTTCCAGCTCCAGATGATTCAGATCATAACGGGTATCCATTTCCGCCCGCAGTTCACTGGATTCTGCATCCACCACTTTCTCCCGCAATGAATCATAGACTTCCATCCGCTCGTATGCATTCTTATAGTCATGCAGGCGCGCATAGCATTTGGCCTGTTCCTTATACATGCTGGATGTAACCGCCAATACGATTGCAGTATTTTCATTCCCCATGGTATTGATAACCGAATCCTTATAAGCAATTGCCATTCTATAATTGCCAGCATCTTCATAAAAGCCTTCATAAGCAAAATACAATGTCAACAGCTCCCCCCTTTTCCGAAGCATTTCATCCGTCTTCTCCAGACAGTGATACGCTTTCTCATATCCCACTAATGACGGAAAATGAGCAATCCCCATATAATATAATGAATAAACGTATTCGAAATTCTGATAGATATCCTTTTTCACTTCCGGCATTTCTTTATAGCGTTCCAGGATATTCATCATTTTCTCCAGAAAAGCTACTGTTTTAGGTCCTTCGTGTGAATTAAGATAAGCAAGATAAATATTATCATTGGCCCAAAACAGTAATTCCGCCGCATGCTCTACAGGCAGTTTCAATAATAATTCAAACACACGGTCGAAATAACGGGAGGCATTCTTATAATTTTCAATTCTGGTTTCAGAAATAGTCAGCGTAGTCGCCATGCCTAAAGCATAATTGCGTTCTATCTGAAAATAGATATCCTCCTGGTTTTCTTCAGGATCAGTATACATCTTTGTCAAATATTCAATCGTTTGACCTTCGTTTTCTGTCCAGTCGGCTATCGAACGAATATTCTTCAAATGCACCTCCGTTATAAAGCTCTTCTTTCGTTCACCGGTCAGGTATTTGTCAGCAAGCTTGAGGTAGTAAATCACAGAGTCATTCGTCAACACACGCTCTTTCCTGTTGATATTCATGATAAGTTTACGCAGAGCATCAGCTATGATATATTCATTTTTTGCCTTCACTCCCTCGTCAAACAAGATACGAGTCAGCGGAATAGAATCTTTCAAGAGATAATTTCTGTAATAATTATCAAGGTTGAGACACCTTTCCATCCGTTCTTGCTGTGTTTGTGCATGAATAAACAAGGTCTTCAAACTATCTGCCATATTCTCTTTAGACTGAAGAGAAAGCGGCAAAAGAAATATGACGAAGAAAAGCAAAATATACCTCATTACTTTCCAATTAAATATAAAGCAGCAAAAATATACATTTTATTTAGATTACCATCCATCCAAGATACTTTTATCATACGAAATATTTCCGACTATCATTGAGAGATAAACTTACAGACGATAAAAATCCTGCAAATCAACAACTTGCATAATTCCTACAATAATCTTAATGGAGAAATACATTTTTGAATTACGCAAATACCTAAATATAGATATTTCAACGTAGACACAAGTATACATACACTCGTACCCTGTGTTCAATCGAAAAAAAATCTATTTTATTTTGTTATCTACAAAAATGTTCGTAGTTTTGCGAACAACTAACAAGAAAGGAGAATTGAAGTGAAAGAAAAGCAATACACAACAGAGCAGGAACAGGTTGCCCGTTTTGCCAAAGCAATGGGACACCCGGCACGAATGGCAATTCTTGCTTTTTTAGCAAAACAAGAGAGTTGTTTCTTCGGTGATATTCACGAAGAACTACCTATTGCAAAAGCAACAGTTTCGCAGCATTTGAAAGAATTGAAAGAAGCAGGCCTAATTCAAGGAGAAATAGAAACTCCAAAAGTCCGGTACTGCATCAATCGGGAAAATTGGGAACTTGCCCGAAAACTTTTTGCCGCTTTCTTAGGAAACTGCAAATGTAAAGATACATCGTGCTGTGAATAACAGCACCTTTTTTTAGGAATATTGTTCGTAGTTCTACGAATTACGATTATTATATTAACTTTAAAGTAGAATGAAAAATGGAAATAAAAGTATTAGGAACCGGATGTTCAAGCTGTAAAGCATTGTATGAAAACACCAAGCAGGCAATTTCAGAATTAGATTGCGATGCAACGTTAATCAAAGAAGAAGATTTATTAAAAATCATGGAGTATAATATTTTAAATCTTCCGGCTTTGGCTATTGACGGCAAAGTGGTATCAGCAGGAAAAAGATTATCCCTGGCAGAAATAAAAGAACTGATAACCAAATAAAAAACAGGCTATGAGAAAGTTATTCTATCTACTGACCGCAGCACTGGTTTTAATTTCCTGTGGAAATGGCTCAAAGAAAAAGACCGGAGAAATTAAAGCGGAAGAATTGCAATCTAACCGCATTGAGATTCTTTATTTTCATGGCGCACAGCGATGTATTACTTGCCGAGCGATAGAAGCCAATACGGTAGCCCTTTTGGATAGCCTTTATTCCAAAGAAAAAGCAAACCGTAAAATCATCTATCAAATGATCGACATTTCCAAGAAAGAGAATGAAGCGATTACAGACAAATACGAAGTTGCCTGGTCGTCTTTATTTGTAAATAGCTGGAAAGACGGAAAAGAGCATGTAAATAATATGACGGAATTCAGTTTCGCCAATGCAAGAAATGAGCCGGAAAAGTTTAAAGAGGGAATTAGAAGCAAGATTGACAACCTGCTAAAACAGTTATAAAATGAACTTTCTTCAATCATTATTAGATAACAGCTCCGTCCCTGTCATTACAGCCTTTATATTAGGAATTTTAACGGCTGTCAGTCCTTGTCCGCTAGCTACCAATATAACGGCGATAGGATTTATAAGTAAGGACATAGACAATCACCACCGGATATTTATAAACGGTTTGCTTTACACATTTGGCAGAATAGTGACCTATACCATTCTTGGCTTTATCCTTATTCCTATACTTCGTGAGGGCGCAAGCATGTTTTTAGTTCAAAAAGCCATAAGTAAATACGGGGAAATGCTGATAGCCCCGATACTAATCATTATTGGAATATTCATGCTCGACCTGATAAAACTCAATCTGCCCAAAATCAATATAGACGGAGAACGTTTAAAAGGGAAAATGAAAGGCGGTTGGGGAGCTATGTTATTAGGGATTTTATTCGCCCTTGCTTTTTGTCCTACCAGTGGAGTGTTTTATTTCGGTATGCTCATGCCTTTATCAGCAGCAGAAACAGGCGGTTACCTTTTACCCGTAATTTATGCCATTGCTACAGGATTGCCCGTAATCCTTGTCGCATGGATTTTGGCTTACAGCGTTGCCGGATTAGGCAAGTTTTATAACCAAATACAAGTATTTGAGAAATGGTTTCGTAAAATAGTTGCTATTCTCTTTATCGCAGTAGGAATTTATTATGCAGTCATTTTTTATCTATAAAAAAACAATTAATATCACTTAAAATAAAAACAGTATGAGAAAGATAGAAATATTCGACCCGGCAATGTGTTGCCCTACAGGTTTGTGTGGAACAAACATCAATCCTGAATTGATGCGAATTGCAGTTGTTATTGAAACGTTGAAGAAACAGGGCATCATCGTTACCCGGCACAACTTGCGTGACGAACCTCAAGTTTATGTGAGCAACAAAACGATAAATGAGTTCCTTCACAAGCATGGGGCGGATGCACTGCCTATTACTTTAGTAGATGGTGAAGTTGCTGTTTCGCAAACCTATCCAACCACTCAACAAATGAGTGAATGGACGGGAATTAATTTGGATTTTATGCCAGTAAAATAGTCATTTACCCACTAATATATTCAAAAAATGAAAGCATTCAAACTATCAGATATAGATTTGACTAAATACCTTTTCTTTACAGGGAAAGGCGGTGTAGGAAAAACGTCAATTGCCTGTGCTACTGCAGTAGGCTTGGCAGATAATGGGAAGAAAATTCTTCTTATCAGCACCGATCCGGCTTCAAACTTACAAGACGTATTTAATCAGACATTAAATGGACATGGCACTGACATAAAAGAAGTACCCGGTTTAACCGTTGTCAATCTCGACCCCGAACAAGCAGCAGCAGAATATAGGGAAAGCATTATTGCACCTTTCCGTGGACAACTACCGAACAGTGTTATCCAGAACATGGAAGAGCAACTTTCAGGATCTTGCACGGTAGAGATCGCAGCTTTCAACCAATTCTCCGATTTTATTACGGATGCTGATAAAGCAAAAGAATACAATCACATCATTTTCGATACAGCCCCTACCGGACATACATTACGAATGTTACAACTGCCGTCCGCATGGAGTACGTTTATTAGCGAAAGCACACATGGCGCATCTTGTTTAGGGCAATTATCCGGTTTGGAAGAACGAAAGGGCATTTATAAGCAAGCCGTTGAAACACTCTCGGATGCCAATGCCACCCGGTTAGTATTAGTCAGCCGTCCTGAAATCGCGCCATTAAAAGAAGCCGCCCGTTCTTCACATGAATTACAATTACTGGGAATTAAAAACCAATTATTGGTAATCAACGGACTTTTACAGCAGGTAGATGAATCCGATAGCGTATCGAAACAGATTTATGACAGGCAACAATCTGCCTTAAAACAAACCCCTGTGGAACTGTTGGAATACCCCTCTTATTATGTTCCTTTACGATCTTACAATTTGTCTAATATAGCAAATATCCGCCGGATGCTATACAATGACAACCTAACAAAAAACACAGATTACCAGCGTATTACAGGCGCAAAAAATATAAATGAATTGGTGAATGACCTTTATAAATCTGGAAAAAGGGTTGTCTTTACTATGGGAAAAGGCGGTGTAGGGAAAACCACGTTAGCTACTGAAATCGCCCTGAAATTAACCAAACTGGGCGCAAAGGTACATCTTACTACTACCGACCCGGCAAACCACCTGAACTATAATCTAGCTATCGAGGCAGGCATTACAGTAAGCCGCATTGATGAAGCGGAAGTATTGGAAGCCTATAAAAACGAAGTCCGCAGTAAGGCGGCAGAAACAATGACTGCCGAAGATATGGAATACATAGAGGAAGATTTGCGTTCACCATGTACACAAGAAATCGCAGTATTCCGGGCATTTGCAGAAATCGTAGATAAAGCAGAAAATGAAATTATCGTAGTCGACACCGCTCCTACCGGACATACATTACTACTGCTGGATGCAACAGAAAGTTATCATAAAGAAGTACAACGTACCCACGGTGATAGTCCCGCTTCGGTAAGAAAGCTATTGCCACGTTTAAGAAACCGGCAGGAAACAGAAGTCGTTATAGTAACCTTACCCGAGGCAACGCCCGTATTTGAAGCGGAACGCTTACAAATGGATTTGCAACGTGCCGGAATAAATAATAAATGGTGGGTAGTAAACTCCTGCTTGTCATTAACCGATACCCAAAATTCGTTTTTGCAGGCAAAGGCAAAGAATGAATTGATTTGGATTAAGAAAGTAGAAGAATTATCGAATGGAAATACCGCTCTGATAACCTGGAAAAATAACTAAAGAATATTCTTTACCTGAACGAATTAAAACCTTAATTAAAATAAACAGTTATTGCTATGGAAAAGAAACAAGGAATTAGTTTTTTCGAGAAATATTTAACGATATGGGTCGCTCTGTGTATTATCATTGGAATTACCATAGGGCAATGGCTTCCGGCAATTCCGCAGACACTAAGCAAACTTGAATACGCTAATGTGTCTATCCCCGTAGCTATCCTGATTTGGTTAATGATTTACCCAATGATGCTAAAGGTCGATTTCCAAAGCGTTAAAAATGTCGGAAAACGTCCGAAAGGAATCATAGTTACCTGTGTAACAAATTGGCTGATAAAGCCGTTTACGATGTTTGGAATAGCCTATTTATTCTTTTATGTCATTTTCAAGACATTTATACCTGCCGAATTAGCCGAAGAATATTTAGCCGGGGCGGTACTATTGGGGGCCGCCCCCTGCACAGCTATGGTATTCGTGTGGAGTTACCTGACCAAAGGAGATGCCGCTTATACATTGGTACAAGTAGCAGTGAACGATTTAATTATATTGGTAGCGTTTGCACCCATCGTAGCTTTCCTTTTGGGAGTTGGCGGTGTATCTGTTCCGTGGGACACTTTACTACTTTCCGTTATCCTATTTGTCGTAATTCCACTTTCCGCCGGAGTCATTACCCGCACAACAGTTATCCGTCATTATGGAGTAGAATATTTCAATAATGTATTTTGTAAGAAATTTGATAATTACACCATTGGCGGACTACTGTTAACGCTCATTATCCTGTTTTCATTTCAGGGAGAAACGATATTAAATAATCCTCTACATATTATTTTAATAGCTGTTCCGCTTATCCTGCAAACAGTTTTGATCTTTTTTATTGCTTATGGTTGGGCGAAGTGGTGGAAATTACCCCATGATGTTGCCGCACCTGCCGGAATGATCGGAGCAAGCAATTTTTTTGAATTGTCGGTTGCCGTAGCTATTTCACTTTTCGGTCTACAATCAGGCGCAGCATTGGCAACAGTTGTCGGCGTATTGGTCGAGGTTCCGGTTATGTTGATGCTGGTAAAGATTGCAAATAACACACGAGACTGATAGACAACAAAAAATCCTACAAATCAATGATTTGTAGGATTTTATTCTCTTACTGTCCGGTTTTATCCGATACATTTCAGCGGAGAGACAGGGATTCGAACCCCGGGTACCTCGCAGTACAACGGTTTTCAAGACCGCCGCAATCGACCACTCTGCCACCTCTCCAGAACCTCTTTATCAGAAGTGCTTTTCGTTAAAAGCGGTGCAAAGGTACAACTCTTTTTTTGATACGCAAATATTTTTAGGACAAAATTTACGAAAAATAAAAATAGGATGGAAAATAATGCCGGCAGAATGACTCCATAGTCCGGCATTAATTAATTCCCGTTTTCCTTTGCAAATTTGCATTTTATGCATATCTTCGCCACGTTTTCACCACAAAATAAACAATAAGCGAAAAAAGAAGTATGGGAAGTATATTTAAGACAAGTATAATTTTTATATGTCTACTCACAAACACACTTTTATTAGTAGGCAGTACCCCTAAAAAAGATATCGACCATATTTTGGTCATCAGCGCTTATGCAGACTCCAATCCCTGGAGTAACGGCTTCATCACTCCGATTGTCACTATGGCTTCACAAGACAGCACTATAGGAGCATACACCATGAATCTGAATATGTTTGCTTTGCAAAATGCCAAAGACGTGGATAAATTTGAAGCAAGTATCTGCGAGATGCTTCCTTCCACTCCTCCCAAAATAGTGGTATTTATAGGGAATGCAAGTTTCGTTTTTTGTGATAACCTCAATAAGATATGGCCGGACATTCCTATGCTGCTATGCGGCGAACGGGATTATACAGGTCCGGACAGCCTTATCATTCAAGCTCATGCACTTGCTCCGCAGCAACGTATTCCTATCAGCGATTTACAAAAGACGATGAACCTGACCATGCTGTATGCCAATCTATATATCGAAGAGAATCTGCAACTCATGAGACAGCTCATTCCACAAATGAAGAAAGTTGTTTATATCGGTGACGGTACATATATATGTCAACAGAACGATTATGACCTTTCCGAAACAATCAGGCAAAAACATCCGGAATTGGAATATCAGTTTATTTCTGCAGAAAACACCTCTACCGATAGTCTTTTCACCATTCTTCGCCAACAAAACCCGCTCACTACCGGATTTTTATTTTCTTCCTGGCTACGAAAAAAAGACTATGAAGACAATCTGGTGATGACCAGCAACTCCCACCGTATTATCGCCACCTCCTCCGTCCCTCTTTTTTCATTCAGAAGAGTAGGCATTCAGGAAGAAGGAGGCATTGTGGGTGGCTATATCTACAATGAAAAAGATTACATCAACCGGATGTTAACCACCATTAAAGAGGTCATTCACGGAAAGCAACCCCGCTATATTCCTATCCATAATGCCGGGAACGCAACTCCCGTATTCAATTATCAGTCACTACTGCGACGCGGACTCGATCCGAAAAAATGTCCTCAAAATACAATTTTCTATGCTGCACCTCCCACATTCTGGGAGAAATATGAATATGCCATCATCGGAACAAGCTGTCTGGTCATTCTGCTACTCTTAGGCTTCCAATATTACCGTGTTCGCTCACTCGAAAGAATGAAGCGTATCCAGCACAAAGCGTTAGAAAGCACCGGCAAGTATTACAACATTATCAACAGCATGCCTATCCTCTACATGGCGGAAGAACTTATAAAAGATAAGAACGGACGAATTATAGATACCATATATATAGACGTAAACCTGCATTTCGAGAAGAAGTTTTTCGAAAAGCAAAAAGTGGTCGGCAAGCGAGGAAGTGAAATATTCCCGGAATCAATGCCGCAATTTCTACATTTCATGAATATTTCCCTGACAGAAAAACGTTCCATCACTTTTTCCTACTATTATAAAGAGATCGATACTTTTTATGACATAGTGGTCAATGCCAGTGACGACGGACGATTCATGCATATATTCTGTATGGACAGTACAGAGTTGCACCATGCCCAGATGCAAATGCGCTCTATCAATCACAAATTATCCATGGCGCTCGATATTGCCAACATCATCCCCTGGAAATGGGATTTAAAGACACATACCATACATTATGACGTAAACAGAACCGGCGTTTCCGGCAATGAGAACACCGAAATAAGTGACGAACAGCTTCTCATTTCCGACGAACTGTATTTTGCCAAAATACATAAAGACGACCTCTCCAAGGTAAAAGAAGCCTATACAAGCCTTATTACCAAACACACTAGAAAAGTAAAGATAGAATACCGTATCATCAATGAAGTGGGCGGAGTAAAACATACAGACTGGATAGAAGCACAGGTAGCCGTAGAAAGTTATGATGAAAACGGGCAGCCGCTTACTTTAATAGGTTCCTCGCTGACCATCACCGACCGGAAAAGCATGGAAATCGATTTAATTTCCGCTAAAAACCGCGCTGAAGAGTCCAATCGACTCAAATCGGCTTTCCTTGCCAACATGAGTCACGAGATCCGCACACCGCTTAATGCAATTGTCGGTTTCTCCGGAATATTGGCTTCCACCGAGGAAGAAGAGGAGAAACGAGAATATGTCAGCATCATCGAGAATAACAACACACTGCTTTTACAACTTATCAGTGACATTCTCGACCTCTCGAAGATTGAAGCAGGTACGATGGAATTTGTCTACACAGACTTCGAACTGAACGGTGTAATGACCGAGTTGGAAAGCTCGTTACGCTTGAAACTTTCTCCCGAGAAGCAAGTCACACTCACTCTCGAGACTCCGTTACCGGAATGCTATATTCATGCCGAACGTAACCGTATTTCACAGATTATCATTAATCTGGTAACAAACGCCATCAAATTTACAGAAACAGGCAACATTTGCATAGGCTACCAAATACGCGACAACAAACAACTTTATTTCTATGTAACTGACACCGGCTGCGGCATTTCGGAAGACAAACAAGAAAGCGTATTCGGACGTTTTGTCAAACTGAACAACTTCGTACAAGGCACAGGACTGGGGCTTTCGATTTGCCAGACTCTCGTTCAGCAAATGGGAGGTGAAATCAGTGTATGTTCAACCCCCGGAGAGGGTTCCACTTTTTGGTTCACCCTACCCTACCGTCCCGCGCTCGAAGCTCCGCAAGAGGAAGTAACAACAGAACCGATCAAAATAAAGAAGCAAAAAATCACCATCCTGGTGGCGGAAGATCATGGAAGTAATTACCGCCTGATAGAATCCATTCTTAAAAAAGACTACAATTTATTACATGCCTGGAATGGAGAAGAAGCAGTAAGCCTATTCAGGGAACATAACCCGCAGCTCATTCTAATGGATATTAACATGCCCGTAATGGATGGCTACGAGGCAACCAAAGAGATACGCAAATACTCCCAACGGGTTCCTATTATAGCCGTTACCGCATTCGCCTATGCTTCGGACGAACAGAGAGTGATGGAAAACGGATTTGACGCTTATATGCCCAAACCCATCAATGCCAATCAACTGAAAGGACAGATCACCTCCATACTGATGAAACATATCACTTTTATGTAATGCAGTCAGGGGGGGGGGAGGAAAGTCATTTCCAAAGAATAGCAATAACTAGGTATTTTATGTTGAAAAGCATAAAATAGAGCATATTTATGCTGATTATATGAAAAATCATTGTAACTTTGTGCGCTCTAAAGAAAAGGATAACTACAACCTCTAATTTTATCATTTATGGAATTAAATAAGATCTTTAAAGACGGTCTTTGGAGCACTGAAATCAATGTCAGAGATTTCGTAAGTCATAACATCACTCCGTATTACGGAGATGCTTCTTTCCTCGAAGGACCTACCGAACGCACTAAAGCTGTATGGAACCGCTGCCTCGAAGCACTGGCAGAAGAAAGAGCCAATAACGGCGTACGCTCACTGGATAATGTCACCGTCTCAACCATCACTTCTCATAAAGCCGGATACATCGACAAAGAAAACGAACTGATCGTCGGTCTGCAGACAGACGAACTTCTGAAACGTGCCATCAAGCCTTTCGGAGGTATCAATGTGGTAAGCAAAGCCTGCCACGAAAACGGTATGGAAGTGGACGACCGTGTAAAAGACATCTTCACTCACTACCGCAAAACGCACAACGACGGAGTATTCGACGTATATACCGAAGAAATCCGCTCCTTCCGTTCTCTGGGATTCCTCACCGGACTTCCTGACAACTACGCCCGCGGACGTATCATCGGTGACTACCGCCGTATGGCTCTCTATGGTATCGACCGACTCATCAAGGCAAAACAGGAAGACCTGCACAACCTGACCGGTCCGATGACCGACGCCCGCATCCGCCTGCGCGAAGAAGTGGCAGAACAAATCAAGGCACTGAAAGAAATGAAAGTGATGGGCGAATATTACGGTCTCGACTTGAGCCGTCCTGCTTACACTGCACAGGAAGCCGTACAATGGGTGTACATGGCATACCTTGCTGCCGTAAAAGAACAAGACGGTGCTGCCATGTCACTGGGTAACGTTTCTTCGTTCCTCGACATTTATATGGAATATGAATTGAGCAAAGGAACCATCACCGAATCTTTCGCACAGGAGCTGATCGACCAGTTTGTCATCAAACTGCGTATGGTGCGCCACCTGCGTATGCAATCCTATAATGACATCTTTGCAGGCGACCCGACATGGGTAACCGAATCTCTGGGCGGACGCCTCAACGACGGACGCACCAAAGTGACAAAGACCTCATTCCGCTTCCTGCAAACACTGTACAACCTCGGCCCTTCACCGGAACCGAACCTGACTGTACTGTGGAGCCCGGAATTGCCGGAAGGATTCAAAAAATTCTGTGCTAAAGTTTCCATCGACACTTCATCCATCCAATACGAAAACGACGACCTGATGCGCGAAGTACGCCAGTCGGACGACTACGGAATTGCCTGCTGCGTATCTTACCAGGAAATCGGAAAACAAATCCAGTTCTTCGGTGCACGCTGCAACCTGGCAAAAGCCCTGTTGCTTGCCATCAACGGCGGACGTTGCGAAAACACCGGTACAGTTATGGTGAAAAACATCCCCGTACTGACCAGCGACACGTTGAAATTCGAGGAAGTGATGGACAACTATAAAAAGGTATTGATTGAAATCGCCCGTGTTTACAACGAAGCGATGAACATCATCCATTATATGCATGATAAGTATTACTACGAGAAAGCCCAAATGGCGCTTGTAGATACCAACCCACGCATCAACCTTGCTTACGGTGTAGCCGGACTTTCTATCGCGCTCGATTCACTGTCGGCCATCAAATATGCGAAAGTAACCGCACGCCGCAACGACATCGGCCTGACAGAAGGTTTCGATATTCAAGGTGAATTCCCTTGCTTCGGTAATGACAACGACAAGGTAGACCACCTGGGCGTTGACCTGGTATATTTCTTCAGCGAAGAATTGAAGAAACTTCCGGTTTACAAGAATGCCCGTCCGACTCTTTCATTGCTGACGATCACTTCCAACGTAATGTATGGCAAGAAGACAGGTGCTACTCCCGACGGACGTGCCAAAGGTGTCGCTTTTGCTCCGGGAGCCAACCCAATGCACGGACGTGACAAGAACGGTGCCATCGCCTCTTTGAGCTCTGTAGCGAAGCTACGTTACCGCGACTCACAGGACGGTATCAGTAACACTTTCTCTATCGTTCCTAAATCACTGGGAGCTACCGCGGAAGACCGCATCGAGAATCTGGTTACCATGATGGACGGTTACTTCACCAAAGGTGCTCACCACCTGAATGTGAACGTTCTGAACCGTGATATGCTGTATGATGCCATGGAACATCCGGAAAAATATCCGCAGCTTACCATCCGTGTTTCCGGTTATGCCGTAAACTTCGTGAAGTTGAGCCGCGAACATCAATTGGAGGTTATCAGCCGTAGCTTCCACGAACGTATGTAACAATCTATTTACTCTATATGACGATAAACGTACATTCATACGAAAGTATGGGAACATTCGACGGGCCGGGCTTACGGCTCGTCGTTTTTCTTCAAGGTTGCAACTTCCGTTGCCTGTATTGCGCCAATCCCGACACGATAGCCGGAAAAGGCGGCACGCCTACCCCACCGGAAGAAATTGTCCGCATGGCAATGAGCCAGCGCCCTTTCTTCGGAAAGCGCGGAGGAGTTACTTTCTCCGGAGGAGAACCGACGTTTCAGGCAAAAGCACTCATCCCACTGGTTCGTGAGCTGAAAGAGAAAGGAATTCATGTGTGCATAGACAGCAACGGCGGCATCTGGAATGAAGAGGTGGAAGAGCTTTTCCGCCTGACCGATCTTGTATTGCTAGACGTAAAAGAATTCAATCCCGCCCGCCATCAGGCATTGACGGGGAGAAGCAACGAGCAAACGATCCGCACAGCAGCATGGCTGGAAGAGAATGGAAAACCGTTCTGGCTGCGCTACGTATTAGTGCCCGGCTACAGCGATTTCGAAGAGGATATCCGCCAACTGGGAGAAGCCATGGGAACATACAAAATGATTCAACGCGTGGAAGTGCTTCCTTACCATACATTAGGCGTACACAAGTACGAAGCTATGGAACAAGAATACAAACTGAAAGACGTAAAAGAAAATACCCCCGAACAACTTGAACAAGCTGCGGAGGTATTTAAAGAGTACTTCACTACGGTAGTAGTTAATTAAATTGAGAATTGAGAGTTGAGAATTGAGAATTGGCTGCGCACTGTCAACTGTCAACTCTCAACTGTCAATTCATTTCGGCTTTCACTTCGAAACAGGGACATTCTTTGATCCGTTCCCACGGGTCGATGATTCCGTTGTAATTGGTGTCCGGGCTCAAATCCCGGTGTCCAACTACTTTTGCTTCAGGATAACGCAGTAACAGATCGTGTACCAGACGGTGCAAAGCCTCTTTCTGACGGGGAGTACGCGTGTCTGCCGCCTTTCCGTTTTCATCCAGACCGCCCTCATAGCACACTCCCAAACTGGTTGCATTATAGCCACGCGCATGTGCACCCACCATATCTTCATCCCGCATCGGTTCCACCTGTCCCGATTTACGAATGTAGTAATGATACCCCCAGCACGAAAAACCACGGAAGCGATGAGCCGTATCTACATCCTTAGCCGTAAAATCGCGGTCGACACGAGTGGCGGAACAGTGGATCACAATCAGATTAATCTTCCTCATCGTCCTGCTCCCTTTCCGTTGTTTTCACGTTGCACACTTCCTTGTGCGTAGCGTTATAACGCACTTCCCGCACCACCCTGTCACGTTTTCTCTTTCCGAAGAAAGGCAGAAGGCACATGATAACCTCCAAAATCTTACTTACAATCTCTTTCATTTTTTCCAAGAATTAATGTTATCAAAAAAAGGAATATCAGGCAGCCGGATCCGGAGCTTCGCCGCCACCACCCGAACCACTGCCGGAACCCTTGTCGTCATCATCACCATCTCCCCCATCATCGCCACTACCCGATTGCGCCACCGCACGTGTCAATACTTGCTGATAGCTAAGAATCTTCATCAATTCCGCCAACGTTTTCCCGGGACGGAAAATGATATGCGCCCCCTTAATCATCGAGCCGGAAAAGGTCTTGACGGATGCCGCACCTTCACTATTCAGCCCGATTTGCAGACTACCCAAATCGCCCAACCTCACAATGCGTCCGGCTTTCAGCGAGCGTTTCGCTTCATAAAGAATACCGGAAATCGCTGCGCGCACATCTGTCTCCGTACAGGTGGAACGACTGGTAATCGCCTCACACAACTCTTCGAAATCCAACTCGCCCGACGCCTGCGCCTGTGCATAATACTTTGCCGGTTCATCCTTCTTTGCGGGATTCTTACGCGGCACTACGGAATAAGAAACTGTCATTGCCATAATCTAATCATTTTAAAGTTTTCGTACATTCGGAATGCATTCCTTTCTTGTTAACGACACAAATATACGACCTCTTTCATTGTTGATATTCCCCAACGAAGTTTCCTGATTTCCAATGAATAAAAGTGAGGTTTTCCTTTCGATAAACCATTTATTTTCAGTAACTTTATAGGATAAAACAAGAATAAATAGTCATGAATTACAAAGAAAACCCATTCCTTATCCGCACCTATACCAAAGCGGAACTGGCTCATCTCTACAATCCCACCGTCTGCCAAAAAGTAGCTTTACAAATTCTACGCCGATGGATTGTTTATAATCTCCCTCTCCTTCACGAACTCGAAGAAGAAGGCTATCGCGCACGCAACCGACTGCTCTCTCCGAAACAGGTGCAGACCATTGTGCATTATTTGGGAGAGCCCTAATAACTTATCACTATTTTTTCAAAAGTTTCATTACAAACCACCGTAAAGAAGTTTCTTTGCAACCGAAAAAACAACGAAATAAAGAAATGAAACATTTCACCATTTTCCGCGACTTCTACCGCATCATAGCAGAAATGACCGAGGAAGAGATTGTATCCACTATCGGCAGTTCAAAATATCAGTTTATGATTGAGGATATACGCCGCAGTTTTCAGGAACAGGGAGAGAAAGTAGCCAATGAGAAAAAGAAAGAGCTGCCGTCTGTCACCTTCTCGGCCAGCTACCGGGGCGGACGTTCGAACGCCACACTCATCAGATACCAAGGATACATCGTGATAGACATCGACCACCAGAATCAAGAAGAGTTGATACGCATCCTGTCTTTGGCAAGAGGATGTGAGCACACCCGCATCGCTTTTATCAGCCCAAAAGGAATGGGACTGAAAATCGTAGTACGTGTATGCCGCCCGGACGGAACATTGCCTGAAACGATTCAGGAAATAGAAGATTTCCATACTGCCGCTTACAACAAAATTGCTTCTTTCTATGCCCGGCTCTGTGAGGTAGAAATCGACACGTCCGGTCAAGATGTAGGGCGTACCTGTTTGTTTTCACACGATCCGAATATTTACTTCAATCCCGATGCGAGTGCTTTTATCGTAGATCAGCCACCTATATTTTATAAATCGCAAAAGAAAAAGAAGGTATCCGAAAAGAAAAAACAGGAAATTGCACAAGGCAGCCACCCGATGAGTGAAGAAACAGCACTCAACTATCATTCTTCGCACGCTGCATTAATGGTGACGTTGAATTATTATCATAATAAGTCTGAAAAGTATATCATCGGAAACCGGAACAATTATCTGCATCATCTTTCGTGTACATACAACCGGCACGGTATCCCCGAAGAAGAAGCGGCAGCGTTTATCAAAAGCCAGTTTACCGACCTCCCCGCAGACGAAACGGATTCGTTGATTGCCAGCGCTTACACGCACACGGAAGAGTTCAACACGCGCAAGCTGAATAATACACAGAAACGGATATTGCAGATAGAACAGCATATCAGCGAATGCTACGAAACGCGTTATAATGAGCTGCTCCACATCATGGAATACCGCCGAAGGGTTGCCGACACAGAGCAGCCGGAGCCTTTCCGCATTCTGGATGACAAAATGGAGAACAGTATCTGGATGGAGATAAACGAGTTAGGATATGCCTGCAACGTGAAAATGATTCAGAATTTAATATACTCTGATTTCAGTGTAAGTTATCACCCCATCCGTGAGTATTTTGATTTGCTGCCTGAATGGGACGGGATGGATTATATCCGTATTTTGGCGGACAGTGTCCGCACCAATCATCAGAGCTTTTGGGCAGAGTGCCTGGAGCGTTATCTGGTAGGAATGTGTGCTGCCGCCACTCAAGATGAGATCGTAAACCACACGGTACTCTTACTATGCAGCGAGATACAGAATATCGGAAAAACAACATTCATCAACAACCTGCTGCCACCCGAACTGCGCGCCTATCTTTCCACCGGTCTTATCAATCCGAATAATAAAGATGATTTGGCCAAAATAGCGCAGGCAATGCTTATCAACCTCGATGAGTTCGAAGGAATGAGCGGGCGTGATCTGAACACTTTCAAGGATTTGGTCACCCGCAAAGTGATTAGTATCCGTTTGCCGTATGCACGCCGTTCGCAGAATTTCCCTCACACTGCTTCTTTTGCGGGAACGTGCAATTATCAGGAGGTACTGCACGATACAACGGGCAACCGCCGTTTCCTTTGTTTTCATGCCGACTCTATCAAGTTTATAGAAATCAATTATACACAGCTGTATGCGCAAATAAAGTATCTGCTCCATAAACCGGGTTATCAATATTGGTTCACGCAGTCGGAAAATCAACGGATTGAAGAAAATAATGAGGATTTCGTTTTCCATTCACCGGAAGAAGAACTGGTGCTCACACACATTCGCAAACCGGAACGTTTTGATAAGGTATCTCATTTGACGGTAACCGAAATAGCGGAACTTATTCGGGAACGTACCGGCTATCAATATTCGACAAATACAAAAATCCAATTAGGGAAAGTGATGTCCAAGCATAACTTTGACTTTAAAAGAGGAAATAACGGAAAAAGATACGCTGTGTATATCATCGATATAGAACAAGTAAAATCAAACAGGTTATATGAATAAATATTGATTTTCAAAAACAAAAATGCAGAGCTTTTAATAACACTCTGCATTTTGTTTTTATAAAGACATAATAAATTCGATTCTACAGCCTAAAGCATTCATGATCCTATAAAAAGTAGACACTTTAGGTTCTGTCTGTCCACTTTCTACCCGCGAAATATAAGAACGGTCGGAACCAATACGCCGGGCTAATTCAGCCTGGGTTATTTTAGCCTTTTTTCGTGCGTCTTCAATAATCTGTCCAGTGTAGAAAGCATAGGCTTTTTCTTCTGCTTCGGCACGTTCCGGAGTTCCTTCTGCTCCAAATTTTGCATCAAAAACTACATCATAATCTACTAGCTGATGATTGTTTATCTGCATAATACTCCTCCTTTATTTTTAATGCTCTTTCAGAAAGCCTCAAAGTAACCTCCGTATGTACGGATTTTACGTTTCTTTTCCATACTGCAAATATACGGATTGTTGTTCAACTATACAACAAAATCAACATTTTTATATTATTTTTCATTTTACTCATTCCCCAAAGTGTCAGGTGTGACAGAGGAATTTCAACTTTTCATCTTTTTATGTTTCTTCTTTTTATTCTAATAAAAAATATACGAATGTTATAAATCCTCTGTCACACCTGACACTTTTTTATTTGTTTTCTAAAAAAGGCGGCGGGAAATCTGAAAAACACAACTGTCTTTTTCAAATTTCCCGCCACATTTTTAAATCAACTCACTACTCTATGTAAGTTTGTCGAAATCTCCTTCACAATAATCTTTGAAATCTCCACTATGTTCTTTTTTCTCGTAAGAGACCAGTGTTTCCACACTAAGCGGTTTGCCCGTTTTCGGACTGATCACATCTATCACTGTTGACAAAGCGCGAATGGTTTGTTCACTATTAGAAGCCCCGTCATAAGTCAGGCGCCCCCGGTCAATGGCATTCAGAATAACGGTGACATACCTTTTCGGATTTCCCCGGTATTCTATGGCAGCAGGCGTCTGCGACTTTACTTCCCGAATCAGTTGACCGATAATTCTTTTTTTTGGTCAAGCAAGTTCATCAATTGTTCACTATGCACATCAATTTGTGCGTTCACTTCACGAAGTTCGTCTTTCAACGAACAATACAATTCATCATTAAATGAATTTTCCATAAAACAATCCTTTTAGTTATAAAAAAGCCATTCCGGAAAAGGCAGAAAGCTGCGGTATTTCCGGAATGACAAAGATAGATATTTGTTTAACTAATTAATGCAAAAAGTTAAACTTAATTATTTACAAATTTCTTATTGAGTCAAAATAGCTACTCCATGAGGCATAATTGGCTGTTGATGGAATATACGCTGTACGGCCCGTTTTGCATTCAGGATCAAATGTTTGCGCACCAATAGTAGGGGCTGTCGGAGCATTGGAATAAACATATTTCAACTGTGCACACTGCCAGAAAGCATAGTTGCCTACGGAAGTCACGCTGGCGGGCAATGCAATTGATGCCATTGGACACAAAGTGAACGCCCATTCTCCTATTGACTGTAAATTATTGGGCAAAGTGATGGCAGAAAGCTTTTCACAATGAGCAAAAAGATACTCCGGTATAGCTGTAACAGCTGTTTCCGACATATCAACAGCCAACAGGCTATTGCAGTTTTGGAATGCTCCGTTATCCAAAGTCGTCAATGAGGAGGGAAGCGTAAGATATCCTCCCACCGGATCTCCTGCCAAATTAATGCAATAGCCAAATGCCCGTTCTTGAATCTCGGTTATACCGTTATGAAATGTCACACGTTGCAAGCTCTGGCAAGAATCAAAAGTATTGTTACGAATTACGGTGACTCCTTTCGGGATGCGGAAATCTTTCAAAGAGTAACAGCGGAGAAACGCGGATTCTCCTATCGACGTAATTCTATCATGCAGGGTGATATGCTCCAGATTGTGACATTCCTGGAATGTCCAGTCGGGAATTTCGGTCACGGTGGAGGGGATGGAGATTGACCTGATGCCGCAACCATAGAATGTGCTCGGTGAAAGATTCCGTACTCCTTCGTTGAGAGTGATCGTTTCCAGATTTTCACAACCCTCGAACAACCAGCGTCCCAAAGTCTGCACGCTTCCCGGGATATTGATAGTTCCCAAAGCGGTACAATTCATAAATGCTGCATCGTAGATGGTTTCCATTTTTTCGCCTATACGGAGATTGCGCAGATTTACGCAGTTTTCAAAGACCCATTTTCCTATGCTTCGAGCGTTCTCCGTATCAATCGTTTCCAGTGCGCGACAATTGGCAAAGGCGGCTTCTTCAATCGCGGTAACGGTGGCCGGAAGAATCACTCGTTTGAGAGTGGTATTCACCGGTTGAGGGTCATAAAAAGCCAGTCCACGGTTGGGCATAACGGTCAGATCGGTCATCGACAAATCCAATACCTCCAATGCGTTCAGCGATTGTTTGATATATGCAAAATCGTCCGCACTCATGCTGCCTTTAATGGCGAGTTTGCGTACAGAGCCATCTGTAACAACAGTACTCAAATTGCCTGCCGTACTTTCAGCGATCACCCCATCAAAATATTTCACTGGGGCGGGCAACGGTAAATTCTTTGCCGTTTTTATCGGTAATGGTTACTTTCAGCAGGGCTGTCGCCGAGAGTTTGATGTCGGCAGGTGCGGTGAGCGTCACTTTGGCACTTCCCGCCACAACAGCACCTCCTGCGAAGCTCGGTTTAGTGATCTGCACACCCCATACTTCCTGCGTGGCGGCAGAGCGGGTTTGAACGTCCATGCCTGTCCCACTTTCGTTGGTAACGGTAGCTGCCAGAGTGGTATAATCTTCTTCTTTGAGAGTAGACGGTAGCGTCAGAGTGATTTCGTTGTTGGTTGCCGAAGCATAGAAAATCTCGTAGCTGTCAAAGCCAACCGTCACAAAACTTGATTTGGGAAGCGTTATTTTCGTTGTTCCATCGGCAAGCGTAAAGATGACGTTTGCAGAGTCAGTGGTATAGTCGATCCCATTTTCTGCGAAAATAGCATCTCCCTGTTCGCCTGTCACAGGTACTTTCTTGCCATTATTAAGCAGCCATTCACCATCTATCTTCCAATAGAAGCATTCTTCGAATTCGGCAATGCTGATGACGGGGGAATGACCGTCAGCACCGGTAGTGGAGATTTTATTTCCCGAGGCATCAAGCATCCAATCCGGTGCGGCATCGCCTGTTTTCACCGTCCAATAATAGTTTCCGTCCGTATCCTGCTTCACACCGATGACGGGAGTAATGCCATCCGTACCTTTTTCTCCATCCACTCCTTTTTCTCCGTGCCGAATGGTGATAGGACCGCTTTTACTGAAAGAAATAGTGTAGCCCACTTCTTTTGAATTTTCCACAATCGGGGTAACGCCTGTCACAAAGTCTTTTTGCTCTAATGCAGTGACAAGTCCTTGCAATGCACAAATTTGTGTGTTTGCCGTGTTACACCACGTTTCCAGTGTTGTGACTCTCGACTGGAGATCTTTTACATCTCTTTGCAGCTGCACAAGCTCGCCGTCATCACACCCAATAGCCATTACTACGAATAGTAGCATCAAACAGAGACTGTTTCTTCCCATACTTTACTTTGTTTTGTTATTAAATAAATGATTACCCATACCTGCCTTGAATTACTTGCTAAGTAACGGAAACAGATTCTACAGTCAGAACAGGACGCTGCGCACTGTAATCATCTCATTTACTGTAATTCTCGTAAAAGAATATACACAAGAAGAGTAGTCTGCACCAAAGTGAAGGGAAGCGGATAGAGAAGAATTTTGTATTTTTCGTAGCTCAACCTATATTTAATATGTGATAAGAGCTTTTTGGAGTTGTGTTTTTATAGTCTTTTTTGTTTGTGAGTAAAAAATCAATAAAAAAAGGAATCATTCATCCATATATTTCATATATTTGCCGAACCATCATGCCTTTCCGTTACTTAGCAAGTAACGTCTTTATTTTGCCGTTTCCGGTGTTTCTATCAGCTATTCCAAAGCCTCTGATTTCCTTTAAATACGTAATCCATTATTATCAAATTAGCCTTACTAAGTTTCTCGTTTTCAAAACGCTTCAGATAAGTGCGTGTCACTTCGAGGGAGGAATGTCCCAATCCCTCGGAAATGACTTCTTCGGGGACTTCACAATATTTTGCCAGCGTCGCCCAGGTGTGGCGGGCGGTATAGGAGCTGACAGGAGAGTCCACACCGCAAAGCGCGGAAATAAGTGGAAATGGTGTTCCAACTTCGTTTGTTATTGAGCAGGTATTGCTCAAAATGCTTCATTTCCATCTTGTTGAAGACACTGAAAGGTAAATCATTCTTCCCTTTATAAATACGGAGCGCCTTGAGGGCATAGCTGTAAATGTAAGCCGTCCCATAACGCTCTTCCTTTTTCAGATTTTCAATCACCCGACTCATGTAATTCGTAAAACTTTCTGTTTTCATCATTCCAACTGTTTTTAGGATTTATTATTTTGTTCTCGTCTGCAAAGATTCAACTCGTTGCGTACAAAGAGAAAAAAGAAACAGGGAAGTTGTTTACGCAAATACAATTATTATATAGAAATTATCACTATCTTTGATGAGGAAAATTCAAAGATACATAGAATATGTACAATCTGATGCGTAAACTTCCTATTGGTATACAGACTTTTGAAGATATCCGTAGGAAAAATTATCTTTATGTGGATAAGACCGCACTTGTGTGGCGAATGGCTAACTTGGGAAAACCGTATTTTCTAAGCAGACCTCGTCGCTTTGGCAAAAGCCTTTTGCTTTCCACATTCAAGGCTTATTTTCAAGGTAAAAAAGAACTGTTTGAGGGTCTTGCCATCGAAAAAATGGAGACAGAATGGAACGAATATCCTGTGCTTCACCTTGACCTGAATGCAGAAAAATATGATAGCAGTGAAAAATTACACGAAATACTTAGTCGCCAGCTAAGCCAATGGGAACTCCAATATGGAAAAGGAATTGACGAAAACACTCTGTCCGGACGTTTTGCCGGAGTGATTTACCGCGCCTATGAGCAAACAGGGCAGCAAGTAGTTGTGCTGGTGGATGAATACGACAAGCCTCTCTTGCAGGCAATTACCCATTTGGAATTACTTGAAGACTATCGCCAGACATTGAAAGCCTTTTATGGAGTGTTGAAAAGTGCCGATCCATATCTCCGTTTTGTTTTCCTGACAGGAGTTACAAAGTTCTCTCAAGTCAGCGTATTCAGCGATCTGAATCAGTTGAATGACATTAGTCTCGACTATTCTTACGCCACACTTTGCGGCATCACCCGCGAAGAACTGGAAAATACTTTCGAACCCGAAATTGAAACTTTCGGTCTCAAAAACAATCAGACACCGGCAGAGGTAGTCACTGCAATGGAACGCAATTATGACGGCTATCATTTTCATCCGGATGGTGCAGGAGTATTCAATCCGTTCAGTGTATTGAATGCTTTCAGCAAATTGGAGTTGGGCAGCTATTGGTTCCAAACTGGTACGCCGACATTCTTGGTTGAACTACTGCAAAAAAGTGAGTATGATCTTCGTACATTATTAAATGGTATAGAAGCACCTGCTTCTTCTTTTGCAGAATACAGAATGGATGCTAATAATCCCGTACCGCTGATTTATCAAAGTGGATATCTGACTATTAAGGATTATGACAGAGAGTTTCAGAACTATCTACTTGATTTTCCGAATGATGAAGTGCGCTACGGATTCATTAATTTCCTTGTTCCATTTTACACTCCAATGAAGAACAACGATCAGGGATTTTATATCGGAAAATTCGTTCAGGAATTACGCACAGGTGATTACGAATCTTTCCTCACCCGCCTGGAAGCTTTCTTTGCCGATATCCCGTATGAATTGAATGCCCAGACCGAACGTCATTATCAGGTTATCTTCTATCTCGTATTCAAACTGATGGGACAATTCACAGAAGCGGAAGTACGCAGCGCCCGTGGACGTGCCGATGCTGTGGTTAAAACACCGGAATATATCTACGTGTTTGAGTTCAAATTAAATGGGACCGCAGAAGAAGCAATGAAGCAGATCGACGAGAAAGGATATCTAATTCCTTATCAGAAAGACCACCAGGAAATAATAAAAATCGGTGTGGAATTTAGTGCGGAAACTCGCAATATTAATCGTTGGCTGGTAGAAACGACATAAATATAATAAAAATATTTCGGGAAGAATCGTAGCTATGAACTTCCCGAAATAAAAACCAATACCATTAAGAATAAACATTTGTTATCCTCTTTTAGAAACAAGCTTTTTTCAATCTAACCTAATATACCTGAAGCTAATCCGTATCTCTTGATTTTGCATTCCAAACCAACAATGCAAAGAGTACTGACAGCAGAGCCGCACCAATCCAGAACCAATTGATGTACGTGAAATCATAAACATCAACTCCGTTCTGAACCGTCTTCTGACCCTCTATCAGAATACCACTCATCACATCTTGTAAACCGGCTCCAATATAACTGGCAATACCCACCACTCCCAATGCTGCGCCAGAGGCATTGCGGGGAGCAATATCGACAGCCATCAGTCCACCCAGAAAACAGATGAGCACTCCGATACCCAACCCGAAAAGTACCATGGCAAGTACATCTACCCAGAAGTGTACACCCGGAACAAGCAGGAACAGGCAAAGAGCGGAAACATTCATTAATCCGAATACTAAAGCAGGAATATTACGACGACCGCCAAACAGCTTATCTGAAATGACTCCCGAAAACATGGTACCGATAATACCACAAACCGGACAGATAGAAATAATAAAACTCGCATCCAGTGTGGAGTAGCCTTTCTGGGCTTCTAAATAGAAGACACCCCAACTATTGATAGCGTAGCGGCTGATATACATGAAAGCACTTGAAAGAGCCAGTATCCAGATGGCGGGCATCAATAAGACTTGTCGCTGCGCCTTATTGAAATCGGCCGTTTCTGTGGCACTCATCTCCTTTTTCTCTTCGGGCGCATTCATAGGAGGAAAGCCCAGACTTTCGGGAGTGTCATGGAAGAACTTCCAGACAATCAGTGCGCCAATCAGCCCCACAACACCCGCCCCGAAGAAACCGTAACGCCAGCCCAGCACACTGACGATGGAGGCAATAATCAGAAAGGTTAATGCTTCACCGATGTTGTGGCTGGCAGACCAGAATCCATAGTAGGAACCCCGCTCCTTATCCGTGAACCAACGGGAAAGGCCTACCACACAAGATGCGGCTCCCATAGACTGGAACCATCCGCTAATTCCCCAAAGTATGGCGAACAGGAAGAACGAATGGGTAAAACCCAGACAAAGATTAACCAAAGCCGTAACCAGCAAACCAGTGGTCATAAAACGATTGATATTGCTGCGGTCGGCCAGGAAACCATTCGTGAATTTGCCGAGGGCATAGGTGAAAAACAGTACAGAGCCGATAATGCCCAGTTCAGTTTCCGAAAAGATACCCTCATCCACAATGGGTTTCTTTACGACATTCAGACTAAGACGGCAAACATAGTACATACCGTAACCGAAAGTGGCTGAAAGGAAAGTAGACCATTTCAGGTATTTAAGGCGACGGGCTTCGGAGGAGGACAAAGACTCCCCATTACAAGGTCTCGGTGAAGAGACCTTGTAAAAGTTGATTAGTTGTTTCAGCATGTCTGACCGTTTAAGGATGGAGATTCTTTTTCTTCAGATATTCGAGAAGTTCGCGAGGCCTGTCTGTTTGGATAAGACGGATGTCCTGCCGGACAATCCATCCCCAGCTCTGTTCGTACTTCTGTTCCTCCACTGCCTTGTCATCATCATGTCCACCGCACAGTTCAGGCCACATGGCATTTACAAAGACTTCGGCCCCACTATCACGCACTTTTTTAATCAGGCGCAGTGTCTCTTCAGAATACTTGCTAAATACCAGTTCAAAAACAGTAGGTTTGAGATTCCGGATATAGCCGTCAATGATGGTCTCCGCTTCGGGGTTATCCAGATTGACAACAGGCATAAATGTCATTTTCTGAAGTACATCCCCATGCTCGCTTGTTACCTTTTCATACGGAAAATCAGACTTGATGATGCATTGATGAGTAGTACCCGTTTTTTCCAGAATCTGATAGGCCTCCTGAAAATAGTCATATCCTTTGTCTACATTGACCAGAATCTTTCCTTTGCACAGGTTCATCACCTCTTCCAGAGTTGGAATGAGGTGGGCGGTCTTATGTCCGGCTCCGTTTTTCAAACGGAATTTCTTCAGTTCTGCCAGGGTATAATCCTGTGGTAATCCTTTTCCGGTGGTTGTACGGTCTATCTTTTTATCGTGCATCAGGATTAAATGCCCGTCTTTGGTTTTCTTCAAGTCTATTTCAACCATATCCACTCCCATCTCAATGCAATTTTTGATGGCTTGCAGGGAGTTTTCGGGAGCGTTGCGCCAGTCGGCACGGTGTGAAACGACCAGTACCGACTGCCCGTTAATGTTCTGAAGTGCCTTATTTACATTTTCGTCTGATTGTTGTGCACATGAGATAAGAGCACACCACACTAACAGACAGCTACATAAAAATCTATTTCTTATCATTCTATTCTTTCTTTGATTGATATGGATTATTAGGGTTGCGCAGGTCCGTCTTCTACCTTACGGATGGCATGATTGGAGTAATCGGCTACATACAATGCACCGTCGGGGCCGAACTGGCAACCTTCGGGATTATTGAATTCTGCCTGTGAAGCAATTCCGTCCGCCATGCCTGCTTTATTTTGTCCGGCATAGGTTGAAACTTCGCCATCGGGAGTGATAATGCGAATACAATGGTTTCCCCTGTCGGCTACATAGAAATTGCCATCTTCACCCACATCGCCTTGTGACGGTTCGTTGAACTTGGCAGAAGTGCCCGTCCCATCAGCATATCCTGTCACTCCGAAAGAGCCGGCTAGTAATTTCACACCACTAAATTCTCCCGTAACGAGATCATAACTTACCTTATATATCACATGATTCTTACGTGAAACAATATAAGCGGTCGTGCCGGACTTATCAAATGCAATTCCATTGATATTCCCCTTACTCGCAGCCGTGCCCGAAGCATCCGGGAGTTGGAACTTAGGAATAAAGCTCGTTCCGTCATACTGATATATCCATGAGCCGGAATGATAGCCAATGAAAACAGCACCTGTCTTCGGGTGTACTTTCACGGCTGTGATACCTCCCTGTTCCCACAGTGAAGTCAGGTTTTCGAACTTATTTCCGTTTCTAGTCATTGTGCCGAATCCCATAATTCCGTCTGCATTATTATCATTGGCTATATACATCGTATTCTCGTCCAATGAGAAGTCGATAGCCCGCATTCGCTGTACCAATGAGCTTTCCGAAGCTTTCAGCAGGGTGGTCAGCTGGTTGTTCCCTGCCACCCGGATACATGCCATATCATCTGCCAGACTTGCTCCGTCTTCAACAATATACAATGCTTCGTCTTTTCCCCACGCCAAATAGCGGGGTTTGGACAGGGTAGCCACAGAAAAAGCTCCGTCTGTCTCACCACTGCCTTTTCCCCCTAAATAGGTAGACACGACCTGATTGGATACATAAGTGAAATTCTGGTCATAAATCAAGATTTGCGCATTGGGTCTTTCACCGAGGATGACTCTGACTGTTCCCGAGCTCGTACCTTTCTGCACTTCGGCTGTGATGACTTCATTGGTGACTGTTTTCACCACTGCTTCTTTTCCGTTTATTGTTACCTTGACATGATTGGGATCTGTGCCAAAGTTAGTTCCGTTCAAAGTGAGCAACGTATTTCGTCCGCCCGTGACAGGTGAGAAATCTGTCACTTCCGCTTTCTGATTCTGTGGTTGGTCGTCATCGCTGCAAGCATAAAACACGATGAACATGATAAATAATGCCGCTAACGAGCCTCTCTTTACTATATAATTGATTGTTTTCATATCTTTTTTATCTGCTATAATTCAACTTCATTTCCATATCACTTTGCAACTTCCGGATGGGATGTCGGGCGACAGACGTAGGGGCCGGATATCTGCTTGATTTTACGTTTGGTATTGTTATCCTCCAAGATGTAAACATAGTATTCGTCGCCTCCCGGCAATACCCGGACAACAATATGTCCTTGCTTGCTTTTCATCTTTTCCGTATTCTTGCCGATGACTATTTCAGCGGCAGGATGCAGATTGGTGGCGAATACATCTCTCTTTTCGGGATACAACTGTTTGGAAAGCATTCGTTCCAATGTAGAATGATTGGGATGCAGGGCATCACTTGCCTGAATAATAAACACCCGGGGAGACAGGGTTGAAATAAAGGCATCATTAGTGGCATTGTTGTATCCGTGATGATTCACGCAACACACCTCCGTGCGCCCCACGACGGGAGCCATCGGCGTTTCTACATCATGAAACAGGCTTCTTCCCGGTTTCGGATAGCCGGTCACATCTCCTCCGGTATAATACGAAAAGTGACCGTATGTGATTTTCAGCGCACAACTCAACGTATTCTCTTGCGGAATATCATACTTTTCCAATGTACTAAAATCGGGAAACAGGTATTTCGTCTCGTGTCCCTTTCCCGTCCATAGCCAGCCATTGGCATAGATGTTTTGCACTTTGAAATTCCCGGTATAGCGGATGGAATCATGCAAGAGTTTGAATTGATTCTCCACTCCCGGACGGAATTGTTCAGTATTGATTCTACGTTTCGTAAAATGCAAAAAATTGAAGTAATTCTTTATCATTTTATCTTCTGTATCAACCAGGAATTTGTAATCCGGAAATCCTCTGTCCACCAGTGTACTTATCTGAAGGTTCTCTGCCACCGTTATTATTCCGGTATTATAATACCTGCCCGATTCATTCTTCATCTTGAGTACACCTCCCATGTGGTCGCTATGGAAATGGGTAATCAACGCATAGTCCAACTTCTGATTTTGAGCAGGTGCCATGGCTTTGATATAATCCACTATCCATTCGCCGGGAGTACGGCCGGCATTGGGTTTGGGTGGTACGTGTCGGGGGTTGCCGGCTTTGTTTTCTCCCGCATCTATCAGCATCGTGGTGCCGTCGGGAAGAATGAGATAGGCACATTCTCCACAGCCTGTATTGATGTGGTGAATATCCATATATCCTTCCTCCCATGCAGGCAATGCCTCTCCCACTTTCTGCGCGAAAGAGGCTATAGGGAGAAAACATAAAAGCAGTACAATTATTGTTTTCTTTATTTTCATCTGGGTTGTTACACTTATTAGTTTTTCATAACAGTATACAATTATATCACATTAGTAGCCGGGATTTTGAGGGAACTTGTCCGGATTGTCACGCAAGGTCACTTCACTATTGGGAACCGGGAACAACAGATCGTCTTTATCTATGATGATCCCAATCTTTGAGAGTTCATTGATCGCATTTCCCGAACGGATCAGGTCGAACCAGCGTTGCATCTCCATCGGGAATTCCAAACGTCGTTCGAGGAAGATGGCATCCCGGAAAGTATCCTGATCGGAAAGTTGATTGCCTGTATATGCTCCGGCAGCGTAAGAACGTGTTCTGACATCGTTTAGTGCCAACAGTGCCGGACTGGTTGCAGAATTGTCGAAAGAAACTTCATTGCAGGCTTCGGCATACATCAGCAATACATCCGCCCAACGGAGCACCGGAGTATTGTATCCGTACTGTTCCAATGTACTCTGAATATCGGCATATTTCACCAACAGATTATTATCGGTATTGGTGCCTTTCATGCTTCGCATCAAATCGGCGCGACGGTCGGAAGAATGGTAGATACATTGAGCGGCATTACTTAGTTTGAATGCTTCGTTCAAGTCGGCCTGATTGGCGTAATAGGTCAGAGCATTGCGTCCCTCTCCTGCTATATCTTTATCAAAAATGACTTCAAACAAGATTTCTTTATTCATGGTTTGCGGTGACCAGCCGGTATAATTCTTGAAATCGGAAGCCGAACTTCCCTGTACCGGTGCCGTGCTGAATACATTGGCAATATCGGGCAATAATGTATGTGTGCCGACATTATCCGTATTTATAAGTTCGCCCAGTGACTGTTTGGCAGCCTGCCATTTCTTTTCCTGCAGATACACTTTGCCTAACAGAGCTTTGGCGGCCAATGAGGTGGCACGTCCGGAGTTTTTCCCGGTGAATACTTTCGGGAGGTTATTCGCATCCGAAGCAAATTGCAAGTCCGTTTCTATGGCTGCGTATATATCGGCCACTTTATTGCGTTCACATTCTGCCACCTCCGTAGCCGTCAGCGGAGTGAGAATCAGCGGAGCATCGCCCCAGAAACGAACGATGTTGAAGTAACACAAGGCCCGCAGGAAACGTGCTTCGGCTTCGTACTGGAGTTTCAACTTGCTATCTTTTACTACGTCAATGTGGTAAATCACATTATTGCAGCGGTATATCGTTTCGTATGTTTTTTGCCATACGCTACGGAAGATCTGATTATCAGACTGTGCCGTAAATATTTTAATGCTATATTCACGTCCGGCATTTCCTCCGGTGTTGGCAAATGATCCTAAATCGTCCGAACGGACATCGGTCATAAGCACCATGTATTCTTTATACATAGCTCCTGCCTGTAAGTTGGCATAGGCAGCAGTAAGCGCATACTCTATGTCTTCTTTGTTTTTATAGAAGTTCCCGGTGGTCCCGGTGTTTCCTTCTGGCTTCTCATCGAGAAAATCGCTACACCCCGACAATGAGAACAGGGTAACGGTTATGATACACAGGTGGATTAATATGGTTTTCATATCTTTCATTTGTATTTTTTGTTTTTACAGACTAAAGTTAATTCCAATCACGAAACTTTTCGAGAGCGGGTAGGTACCGTAATCAACTCCTTGCATGATAGGGCTGGAATTGGTGCTGACTTCGGGATTGTATCCACTGTATTTCGTAAATGTGAATGGATTGAAGGCCGAACCATAAATGCGGAGACTGCCTATTCCCATCCGTTTCAGTAGATATTTGGGTAATGTATATCCCAGTGTGATTTCGCGGATACGCATATACGAGCCATCTTCAATGTGCCAGGTAGAAATTACGGAGTTCATTCCCGTTGCGCTACGGTTTGCTTTATATACACTGCCGCTGCCCGGGTTGTCTTTCGACTGCCAGCGCTCTCTTGCTATGGCAAGCTGATTGGCATTTCCCTCCATGTTAGCCAGGTAACGGCGATTAATATTGGCTATCTCATTACCATGGACTCCTTGCAGGGAGAGGCTAAAGTCGAACGACTGGTATCGCAGCGAAGTAGAGTAACCATAAGTAAAATCGGGCATATAGTTTCCGGTTATCTGTTTATCGTCGGCATTGATAGTGTCGTCTTTTCCAAATTTCTTGAACCGGAAATCTCCGGGCTGTGCATTGGGAACTATGATGCCATTGGCTATGTCTGTTTCGATCTCGGCTTGATTCTTATATACCCCGTCGGTGACATAGGTATAATAATTGCCGATAGGCTCTCCCACTTTAGTGATGAAATCAATCACGCTATTCGCCTGCGTCACCATTTCTGTGGCACCTCCCAGAGATTTCACCTTATTACGGTTCATGGCATAATTAAAGCTATTGGTCCAGCGCACTTTACCCAGTTTGAGATTGGTGCCTAAAGTGATCTCAAGTCCTTTATTCTCTACTTTCCCGATGTTCTGGAGAATGGTTGAAAAACCGGAAGCTTCCATAACAGGCACATCCAGCAACATATCGGAGGTCATACCTTTATAAATATCCACTTCAATATTCAACCAGTTGAGCAGACCGATCTCAACACCCAGATTCACTTGCGATGTTTTCTCCCAACTAAGATTGGGATTGCCATAAGTACTTTCTTTCGAGCCGATGCTATACACTCCGCCGAATACGTAGTTGTCTCCGTTCACAATGCCGTAGGAGGCATAATTGCCGATACTCATATTTCCTGTTTCTCCCCAGCTTGCACGAAGTTTCAGGTTAGTCAACCAGGAAGATACCGGTTTCATGAATTCCTCTTCTGTCACATACCATGCTCCTGACACGGATGGGAAATATCCCCAACGATTGTTTTCTCCGAAACGGGAAGAACCGTCGGCACGAATGGTGGCCGAAAAGATATATTTGTCAGCGTAGCTATATTGGGCACGCGCAATACCCGAAAGCAATGACCAGGCTTCTTTATTGGAGTCATACTTGGTGGCTGTGGAATTGCCGGGTATCGTATGCACCAGGTCGTTCATCGGAAGATCGGTAGCCGTTATCCGGTTAGCGTTACTTTGATAACGTTGGGCTGTCCATCCGGCCAGTGCACTGATGTTATGCAGTTTGTTTATCTTCTTCTGATAATTTAATGTATTCTCCCAAACCCAGGTATATTTGTTCTTGGTGCGTGATTCTCCGGTCGGATTGGATGGCGGGGTGCGGTTTGCCGAATTGGGCAAAGCGGCCGGACGGTAGTAGTCGCGCACATAGTTATTATAATTCCAGCTTCCCTGCATTTTGTAGTTCAATCCTTTCAGGATTTCATATTCTACGTATGCGGTTCCCAACATTTGGATGGAGGTCATTTGGTCTTCAATAAGTGTGGCTACGGCTACCGGATTATTCAGTTTGGATTGTCCGTAGCTGGTATTGTTGTGCTCATAATTGAAGTCGCCGTTTTCATCGTAAATTGGATAAATAGGAGCTGCTCCCAATGCCAGTGACAGCACACCGTCGTCTCCATATCGTCCTTCGGTGTTTACCAGGTTGTAGATATTCCGGGTTAAGTTGACGTTACCTCCGAATTTCCAGCGATTATAGTTCACGTCTACTTTGGCTCGAAATCCCATCTTCGTAAAATCGGAATTGATAACTATTCCCTCTTCATTCTGATAGTTTCCAGAAAGCATGTATTTTATATTTTTGTTTCCTCCGCTTACAGACAGGTTATGTTTCGTGATGAAACCTGTACGCAATACTGCGTCCTGCCAGTCTGTATCCACCAATCCTTGTTCACCTTTGACGTAAGGCAGTATTTCCGGTGGGAGCATCCAGCCTTGATTTTCATTGATACTTCCGGTTTTCAGATTATTCCAACGTTCCAGATTCGTTGCATACGGGTTATATAAATCCGTTTTTCCGGCTGTCCGTAATTGGTCATAATAGGCATTGTTATGACCGTCGAATACGAGTTGGGCATATTCATAGGCATTGAGTACGTCGATTTTATCGGTCACCATCTGCGCACCTGCATAACCGTTGTATTTCACAACCGGCTTTCCTTCTTTTCCTTGTTTCGTGGTGATAATGACAACGCCATTACTTCCTCTCGATCCGTAAATAGCGGCAGCTGAAGCATCTTTCAGCACTTCGATAGATTCAATATCAGATGTCTCGATGGATGCCAATGGGCTGACCGTGATACCGGTAGCGTCTCCTGTATCGTCACTCAACGGCACTCCGTCAATAACATACAACGGAGAACTCCCGGCAGTTACTGTTCCTACCCCACGCACTTTGACTTCAAAACCTGCACCCGGTGTACCATTGGGTTGAGTGATTTGCACACCTGCCATACGCCCGACCAATGCCTGTTCGATACTTGTTGCCGCAACGTCTGCAATATCCGACGCACGGATGGAGGAAATGGCGGTGGACACGTCTCTCTTTCTCTGAACTCCATAACCAACCACCACTACTTCATCAATCATCTTACTATCTTCTACCAATGTCACTTTACCGGTATTTTGGCTTTTAACAGGAAGAGTGACTGTCCGATAGCCGATATAGGAAATGGTTAAGGTAGCCGATTCGGGAACATTCATCAATGAATAATATCCGTCAACATTGGTGATCGTACCGTTATTCTCTCCTTTCACCTGAACGCTGGCTCCGATGATGGGTTCTCCTTTTTCATCAACCACGATTCCTGTCACTTTCTTTGTCTCCTGCTTCTCCGATGACTTACGAAGTAAAACAAGTACATTATCCTTCTCTTGCTTATAAGTCAGTTCCATTCCGTTCAGTAGTTGGTTCATCACCTGTTCTACTGTTGCGTTCTTTACATTCAGAGATACTTTCCGATCTAACTCGGGAAGATTTTCATTGTAGAAAAATTTGTAATTGCTTACTTGCTCAATCTTCTTTAAGGAGGCTCTTAAAGACAAATCTTTCAAATTAACCGTTATTTGAGAATAAGCGGCAAAAGAGATGCTTAGGAACAATAGCAGGCATACAGCCCGTAGCGTTCTCCAGTTCTTACTTCTCTCCCCATGGGTTTGAGGGAGATTTACAAGGTGTTTTCTGTTTTTCATATATCCAAACTTTTAAGTTGTTTGATAGGTATACAGACTGCTATATCCTCCCGTCCAAGCGCCTATCAATCTTTAACTCTTGTTAACCAAATCAATCCAGTGAATAAAAAAGCCATTCCTTAGAAGTGAAATTCCGAAATGGCTTTTATTATTATTTGAGAGAATGCTTATCTAGTTATTTCTCTTTTAAAACAATCACCGAACCGTCCATTTCATAATAGAAAGGTGAAGTTAGCATCAGAATATTCAAAGCATTCTGTATACCGCCACCCGGAATAGTTCCCGTGAAGTATTCTTTAGGTAGTTTACCGGAATCGAAGCGGATCTCTACGTCATAAATACGTGAAAGGGTTTTCATGATATTTTCCAAAGATTCTTTCTCAAAGTACATATTTCCTTTTGTCCACTCAATATAGTCAGTCGGATGCACTTGAGTAGTCTTTATTTGGTGGGTGATTTTGTTATACTCTATTTTATCTCCGGGTTTCATGATATGGGATCTTTCTTGTGCATATACTCCTACCTTTCCTTCCAGCAAAACAACTGTTATCTCTTTATCATCTTTATAAGCAGATATATTGAAGGAGGTACCCAGTACCTTCACTTCCAAATCACCGATTTGCACAATGAAGGCGTGCTTCTCATCATGGGCTACTTTAAAATAGGCTTCACCATTCAGTTGCACGCGACGAACTTTTTCTCCGAAATTATTCAGATAACTTAATTGGGAAGCTGAATTGAGCACGACATTTGTTCCGTCCGGTAGCTCAATGGTTGCTTTATCTCCTTTGGCTGCTTTCACAATAAAGGGTGTTTCTGCCGTTGGAGAAGAATCTAAAAGATAGTAAGTGAAGAAAGCGACACAGACAGGTAATAAAATTGCAGCAACCCATTTCCAAGGGATGATACGGAGGGGGCGCACTTCCTTGTCCAAAGTCTCTTCTTTGATCCGGGCAAAAAGTTTATCACGCAACACTGGGTTCATGGAGGAATCCGATCTCTCAAACTCCTGTTCCCACCAGTCGTGCAACTGATGGTCATTCTTTATCCAGTCTGACAGTTCTTTTATCTCGACATCCGTGATCGTTTCTTCGAAATATTTTTCAATTAGCTCTTTATAATGTGTCTTATCCATCTTTCCACTTATTTACAAGTATACATTTTCATCCTACTTCCCATCCAAAAACAAGTATTGCTATTACATTTCATTAACAAAAAAGGCCAACAAAAGGGTAATTACCTTATCATAATGCTTCATCAACTGTTCACGCATAAATTTCACAGCCAAAGATAATTGGGTAGCAACCGTACTTTCGGAAATTCCCATGATTTCGGCTATTTCTTTATTTGTGTAATTCTGTCTTTTGCTCAAAATGAATATTTTTTTCCGTTGCGCAGGCAGTTCTTCGGCAAGAGAATCGATATACTCATTCAAAAAGCGCAGATCAATATTCTCTTCTGTCTGTGAATCACGGTCTACGCTACTTTTCATGAGATATTCATTGTAAACATACTCTACGGTCTGACGCTGGTACATATTCATCAATAAGTTTTTGGCAATCGTACAGAGAAAAGAGATAAACGAGGAAGCCGGATCTACTTTTTCATGCACTTCCCATATACGAATGAAAGTGGCTTGCACCACTTCTTCGGCCATATATTGATTGCCGGAAGAGAGTCGCATAATGAAATTGTACAGTTTGCCACTATACATATTATACAATCTTTCGAATGCCTGAAAGGAACCGCCTTTTAAGTCGATTAATAAATGTTTTTCATCTGTAGAATCTACCATATCTTAGAATTTTGCAACAAAGGTATGCAGCCATAGGTCATAAACAGGTGACAATATTATTAATATTTTCTCAATTATCCGACTTTTCTGAAGAAAAAGATAGTAAATAGCAAATAGTAACGCCATCCAGTCAGGATAATGACGCTATCCAATCGGGATAGTGACGGTATCCGAACCGGATGGCGTTACTATATTTAGTGAGGTAATTCGTACTAATAAGTCAGACGAACACCTGCTTGTATATTGAAGTTAAACGGATTCTCTTTACGTATAGTTTGTATATCGGAACCATCATTGAAATAATAAGCAACACCCGGTTCCACGTAAATACCCAAACGTTTCGTTGCATTGATCTGCGCACCTACACCACCGGATACCGAGAACTGCAAAGGCTTCACTGTTTCTTTTTCAGAACCTAGCTTTCCATAAACACATTTTTCAACCATACCTCCACCGGAAACATAAAGAGTGACAAGTTTCTTATCCAGGAAGTTCCAGTTGGCACGCAACGGAATACCGACATAGTGTAGTTTCTGCTCTATCTGTTGTTCTTCACCTGCCAGTTTTGCATCCGAAGAAAGCAGCGTATAAGTCAGTCCTGTCTCAAGAGAGAATCCTTTAGCCAAACCTTTACGAACGGACAATCCGAAAGAAATAGGCTGATGATGTTTAATGTCAACCACCTGTTTGGCCTGACGCAGGTAAGGTACTCCATCTTCGAAAACCAATGTTTGGTCATTAGGAATCGTCTCCATCAGACCATTGGAAACTGAAAGCATACTCACACGGGACATATAAGCATGAGATCCGGCACCTACTTCTGTCGAAGCACCTCCTGAATTTCCTACCGAAAGTCCCATTGACCATGTTCCCTTTTGAGAAGATCTTTTTTCTGTCGGAATATGAAGTTTGTCTTTACCGGAGGGGCGGCGCGGTCTGTTATTCAATCGCTCTGTATCTTGTGACTGTCCCTGACTGACATTTGTATTTTCTGCCTGCTTCGGTTCATCTTTTACATTTTCAGTTTCTCCCTTCCCTTTTACATTCTTATCTTCCTCACTCAAAGAGTCCTCTCCATTTCCTGTTGAAGGTCCATTTTCATTACCGATTCCTAATGGATCTACACCTGTTTTCTGCTCCGTATGATTCCTGTCGACTTTCACCAAACGATCTTCGCGAGTTACCGGTCGTAAGACAGGTTCCACAGCAGTTCCCTGCATATCCGGTTGTTGCACACCCGGCAATGCATCGGGCATAGAAGCCAATGCCGGAGTTTGTATATGACGTATTTCATCCGCAGCGGGGGTCCCTAGAAAATACAGACTTACTGACGAAACGACAGCTAATATTATAACAGCTGCAGCAGCCATCATCCATTTTCGATAAGGATATATTTTCTTCTCCACAGGAGGCATAAGTTCTTTCTCCAGTTGTTCCCAACCGGAAGCAGGCGCCGGCTCGGAATAATCCGCGAGCTTCTCCTTCAACTTATTCATCCACAATTCTTTCTCTTCCATCTCTATCTATCCATTATGCGTTATCCATTCTTTTACTCTTTTTGCTAATACACTCTTCGCACGAAACAGTTGCGAAGCCGAAGATTTTTCATTGATACCTAATACCTGTGCGATTTCTTTATGCGATTTGTCTTCAAATGTATAAAGGTTGAACACTGTACGATAGCCGGCGGGTAATTCTTCAATAAACTGCATCAACACATTTTGTGGAATCGCTTCTACATCGGAAGCATCCGGCTCTTCATACTCTTCGGGCAACTCTTCCAAAGGTGTCGACTGATTAATTACATCATTTTTCCGAAGATACTGTAAAGCTGTGTTGACCATCACCCGTTCCATCCAGGCTCGCAAGGAGCCTTCACCCCTCCAGGTGAACTTATCGAACGAATCGAATATCTTTAAAAAACCGTCGTGAAGCAGATCCTGGGCTGTATCCCGGTCGCCGGTATAACGTAGACAGATGCCAAGCATACGCCCCGCATACTGTTCATACAGTTCCTTGCGGGCCCGGTTATTACCCAGCCTACATTGTTCCGACAACTCTATTTCTTCCATTCTCTTATACACGTGTTTATCTTATAAATGCAGCAAAGATAGAAATACTGCACAGAGAGAACAACTCTTTTATCACTTTTGTTTCTTTAACAGATCCGAATGCAATATTTTCTATCCCCTTGCATTTTCACTACAGAAAGAATAAATATTATAAAATCTAAAACCGAGTAAGTATATGAAGAAATTTAAATTCATTGCCTTTATCTTTGCTATTATGACTACAATGCCGATTCTCCAGTCATGTTTGGACGACGATGACAACCCGTCCGATCTTCTGGTTGTCAGTACCATCAATATGATTAGCCAGGATAGCAAGGAATTTTATTTCACTTTGGATAACGGAAAAAAAATGTATCCCAGCAACTCACAAGGATGGAACAATGAAGATTGGGTGGAGGGACAACGAGCTTTTGTGATATTCAACGAGCTGGAAGAGCCTGTGAATGGATACGACCTTAGTATTCAAGTGAAAGGTATCAATCCAATCTTAACCAAAGACATTGTCACAATGGGTGAAGATGACAACAACGAAGAGAAAATCGGAGATGATAAGATCAACACGACTTACATGTGGATCAATAAAGATAATAAATATCTGACGATTGAATTCCAATATTACGGAACACATAGTGAAGATAAAAAACATTTCCTGAATCTGGTGATTAATGACAAAGAAGAGACCGCTCCCACTGCTGACGAAGGCAATGCGGAGGACGAATATATCAATCTGGAATTCCGTCATAACAGTGAAGGAGATGATCCTCAACGTTTGGGTGAAGGATATGTGTCTTTCAAACTGGATAAGATTAAAGACCGGATGGAGGGGAAAAAGGGACTAAGAATTCGTGTCAACACCATTTATGGTGGGCCGAAAACTTATGAAGTAAAATTTCCTTAAACGACTAATCTAATGTGAACATGCGAAACACACTCTTTTTTAATATAATATATTAATTACGCAAAAGAGGGCGGTAGTTGTGAAACTGCCGCCCTTTTACTTTCTTCTTTATATTTTATGTTCTTTTTCTTCTAAAAGAGTTATTTCTTATCTCCCAGATAATTCCAGACTACTGCACTCAATGCAGCTCCTACAAATGGAGCAATGATGAATAACCACAACTGTGACAATGCTTCTCCTCCTTGGAATAATGCCGGAGCAATACTACGTGCCGGGTTTACAGAAGTCCCTGTGATAGGAATACATACAATATGTACCAACACAAGAGTCAAACCGATGGCAAGTCCTGCCAGATTACCTGCTCCCTTCTTCGGATCGGTAGAGCCGAGCACTACCAATACAAATATGAAAGTAAATACTGCTTCCGCAATAAATGCCTGCAACATTTCTCCATCACCAAAACCATTCGAACCTGTCGCTGTAGGCCCGTCATGAGCACCGGTAGAAACTAAAGCAAAAAGAATAGCCGAGCCGATAATAGCTCCAATTACCTGGAAAATCATATACATACCTGCATCTTTTCCATTCATACGACCAGTCAAAAACACTCCTAATGTAATAGCAGGATTAATGTGACATCCCGAAATACCTCCGATAGCGTACGCCATCGCTACTACGGATAAACCAAAGGCTAAAGCTACGCCGATCGTTCCCACACCAGCGCCTACTGTATCAGCCAAACCACCAGCAAAGACGGCACTACCACATCCCATAAGGACGAGCACCATCGTTCCAATCATTTCTGCAATGTACTTTTTCATAGTAATTAATATTGTTTTTTGTTTACTTTCCAAAAATAAGCAATTCAGACTAGAAATCAAAACATATCCGTATTATTATAGCGCAACTTTGCTATATTTTTTACAGAAAGAGATTGTTCTCGATGGAAAAAGGGATTCCCTAATGTGCTATAACAAACATTGTATGGACTGTAAAGAAAGCATTTCTTTGGGAACCGCCGCCTTTATTTCCTCTTTCAGGACGCATAAGAGACTGTGGCGAATAAAATCTTTATTTGTTGCCAGTACCACTTGCCGTGTAGGTCGGGGAATGGCAAACGGACGTACCAACTGCCGCTGTTCTTCCGTCAATTGCATCACTGCCAATTCGGGAATAAAAGTGATTCCTTTTCCACTTTCTACCATTCGCATAAAGGTTTCCATACTCCCCAAACGATAGGCCATCTGATTAACCTTCACGGCCTCCATCTGACAGAAACGGACGAGTTGATCGCGAAAACAGTGTCCTTCGTCCAAAAGCCAAAGATGTTCGCCTGTTATATCAGAAGTACGGATCATATCATGCTTGAAAGAGGATTCTTTTCGTGACACATAAGCGTAAAATTGCTCATAGAAAAGAGTTTCTTCTGTCAAGAACGTGTCTTCCAGTTTACTGGCAATAATTCCCGCATCCAAATCTCCGGCATGCAAAGCCTGCTGAATATCCTGTGTCTTCATTTCCGTGACACGAATATCCAGTTCGGGATATTTTTCCATTAGTTGAGGAAAAAAGCGAGGAAGCAGATAGGGAGCGATAGTAGGTAATACCCCCAAGCGGAATACGCCTGACAATGACTGTTTATCTTCACTGATTATTTCTTTCACTTGAGCTGCCTGCGCCAGAATCACGCGAGCCTGGTCTATCACTTTCTGTCCGATGGCTGTCGGACAAACGGGCTGTACTGTCCTATCGAACAACTTTACTCCCAGTTCATCTTCCAGTTTCTGAATCATTGCACTCAAAGTAGGCTGCGTCACACGACAATATTCAGCTGCCCGTGCGAAATGTCTGAACTGGTCTACAGCCAGTATATACTCTAATTGTTGTATTGTCATCTATCAAATCTTATTAAGTTATAGATTTCATCTATGCAAAGATAGAAATTTTCAGTTTGACAGCAAGCATTTTACGCCTTATCTTTGCAGTACAGAAAAAAAGAAAATAAGTATAAATCATTAAAAATAGAAGAATATGAAAACTTTAGAATTTATCAAATTGAACGAATCTGGAGCAAACAACGTAGTAGCATCTTTGCAACAACTATTAGCAGACTTCCAAGTGTATTACACCAATCTTCGCGGTTTCCACTGGAATATCAAAGGACATAATTTCTTTGTACTCCACAGTCAATTCGAAAAGATGTATGATGACACGGCTGAAAAGGTGGATGAAATCGCAGAACGTATCTTGATGCTGGGTGGTACTCCTGCCAATAAATTCAGCGATTATCTAAAAGTAGCAAATGTGAATGAAGTGGATAAGGTAAGCAACGGAGACGAAGCATTGAATAATATCCTTCAGTCTATCAGCTATTTGATTGGTGAAGAACGTAAGATCTTATCTATCGCTTCTCAAGCCGGAGACGAAGTAACCGTTTCGATGATGAGCGATTATCTGAAAGAACAGGAAAAATTGGTTTGGATGTTGGTTGCTTATAATAGCAAGTAATTAAAATAAAAGGTTTAGGTTTTAGGTGAGAAAGAGAGGATATTTCCGCAAAAGGAATATTCTCTCTTTTTTATTAAGAGAAAACGAAACTGGAAATCTCTTAATATAGATATTAATAAAAATTACTCCACTAAAATAACATTCTGCAACCTAATATCATTAGAAGCGGCACCAATCATAAGATGGAAATTTCCAGACTCTACTACTTTCTTCAAAGTATAGTTAACCAAGAAAAAGTCCTCCTCTGTCAAAACAAAAGTAACTTTTTTCTCTTCTCCTTTTTTCAAATGGAAACGTTCAAAATGTTTCAACTGTTTCATCGGCTGAACAACTGATGCATATTCATCTCTCATATAAAGTTGTGATACTTCTTCGCCATCATACTTCCCTGTATTCTTTACTTTAAATGAGACTTCAAAACAACGAGCAGATTTCTGCACTACCTGCAAATCAGAATATTCAAAAGTGGTATAACTCATCCCATAACCAAAGCTATATAACGGAGAAGATGACACTTCCACATAATCATGATTTCGAGGAGCTTTCTTATTATAATAAACCGGAATCTGACCTACAGAACGCGGAACGGAGATTGGCAAACGTCCGGAAGGATTATAATCTCCAAAGAGAACATCCGCTATGGCATTTCCACCCTCCTGCCCCGGATAGTAAGCAGTCAGTAGTGCATCAGCATATTCCGAAACCCAATTCTTTTCTAAAGGACGACCTTCAATATAAACGACAATCAAAGGCTTACCTGTCTTTTGCAAAGATTCCAATAGTTCTTGTTGTCTACCAAGTAAGGATAAACTAGCACGGTCAAATCCTTCTCCACACTCCATATCACTTACACTACCCTCTTCAGCTACAGCCGCACCTGTTTCTTTATAGCTCGTTTTAAAATCACGGGCACTGGAACCACCCACAACCACAATTACAACTTCGGAGCGACGGGCAGCTTCAATTGCTTGTTCTATCTCATTCACTGTAGTATCACGAATAGCACAGCCTCGTACATATTCCACACGAGAAGGAGATAATTTTGTTAGAATTCCATCAAGAACTGTTTTCACATTACTATCTTCCTGCGGGGCTGTATAGTCCCCTAACATATTATATCGATTGTCAGCATTGGGGCCAATTACCGCCACCTTATTTATCGTCTTGCTTAAAGGAAGAATTGAATTCTCATTTTTGAGAAGTGTTATGGAAGACTGTGCGATTTTACGTGCCAGTTCGATATGTTCTTTACGGCGTACTGTTTTAGCAGCAATTTTCGGATCCACATAAGGATGCTCAAACAAGCCCATCTCAAACTTCATCCGTAACACCCGGCAGACAGCCGTATCAATCACAGCCTTATCCATTTGTCCGGATTGAACTGCATGACAAAGGTTGGTATAAGCATCCCCACCCAAGTCAACATCAACGCCAGCCGTTACAGATTGTATGGCTGCATTCTCTTTGGTTGAAGCAACAAAGTGGCTTTCGTGAATCCCTTCAATACTATATAAATCGGAAATTACAAAGCCACGAAACTTCCATTCATTACGCAAGAGTTGAGTCAGCAAATAATGGTTCGACGTACAAGGTATCCCATCTATCGAATTGTATGAAGTCATTACAGACAATGCCCCTGAATCTATTGCCTTACGAAAAGGAGGAAGAAAATTCTGATGCAAATCACGAATACCGACTGAAGCATAATTACCATTCTGTCCACCCTCCGGCACAGCGTATGCCAGAAAATGTTTCAAGGTAGCTATGGTAGCGTATTTTTGTGATAGATTACCTCCACCTAAACCGTCAACCATAGACGCCCCTAAAATACCACTCAACACAGGATCTTCACCAAATGTCTCTTCCACGCGGGACCAACGGGGATCACGGGTCAAATCAAGTACGGGACCGTAACTAATATGCCCACCTTGGGAACGAATTTCTTTAGCGATAACTTGACCAACTTTTTTTACTAATTCCGGCGACCAGGTAGCCGCCATTCCGATACCCGTAGGAAAAACTGTAGCACCAATTGCCATGTGCCCATGAGGGGCTTCTTCCGCTAAAAACATCGGAATTCCCAGACGGGTATTCTCCATCACATACTTTTGCAATGCATTTCCGGCTTTCGCTGCCAATTCTGGATTTAAGCCATTAGCCAATGTTTTCTTTGTCCAGGGATCAGCACGATAAGTTGCCCAAAGCATTCCGGCATTTCTTTCTTTAATCAATTGCTTGAACTTTCCGGAAGGATGAACCTCACTACCATGGATTTCATACATTTCCCAACCTAAAGGACAAAGTAACTGACCGACCTTTTCTTCCAGAGTCATACGGGAAAGTAAATCTGAAAGTCTTATATCTATTGACAAACTGGGATCTTTGTAAGCAGGTAACGAGGGAGAGGATTGAGTAAACCCCAAAGTACATACCATCTGTACTATCACCAAAATATACAATCGTTTTATCATAATGTTATATACAGTAAAATGACTCAATTAATTTATAGTGTATTTCTAATCTTTCAAATAGAGATATTCAACCCTACTTACCCATTTCTCCTTCAAATATAACTGTATGTACAGGCTGATGAGTATCATTTGTTATCAACTTGACCTTTGCATCCAATAGATGGTTTGAAGATGATACATTTAATTCAAACAGAACCTCCAAACACTCATTTTGCTTCAAAACCTTTTCACCCCGGATATTAGTAGAAACAAATTCCGGACATTCTATTTTGCGGATAATAAGAGGATTCGCCCCTTCATTAGTAACTTTAACTTTTCTCTGAATATGCTTTTTTAATGAGATATTCCCCAAATTAAAATAAGACTGTGAACACTTCATCCGGGGAGCAGTTGCCGTGCTTACTTTTCTCATATCATCAATCACTGTACCAAAGATTTGTATAGGAGAACTGTGTACGGAATTGGCACTAATAATAATCTTATCTTTAAATGTACCATAAAAGCCTTTTAAAGGAGAAGCTGTTATTTTTATAGTCGCACAAGATCGACCTTGAAGAGATGATGGCATAGATATCGACAAGCATCCACTCTTATCCAACAGCGAGTATGACAACCTGACTATTTTATCCGATCGGTTATAGATTCTAATTTCCAATTGTTTTGGCCTCCCATTATGCTGTAACAGATCATAAGATAGAGCCATTCGGTCTGCCAGAATATCTGATGATAAAGAATAAGGATATTCATCCTCTATACGATTCATTGTATTTATCGTGCCTTTTACCCAAAGAGTATTGACACTTTGCCCTGAATTAGAAACAACCCTTATACTCTTAGAGAAAAAATTTGTTCGCCCTTTAGGATCGAAAGTTACGGTAATAGTGCCTGTATGCCCTGGTTTTACAGGTTGTTTACTATAAACAGGAATGGTACACCCACAAGTTGAAATCACTTCTTCAATCACAACAGGAGAAGTATGTATATTAGTAAAATGAAAAGTATGACTCACTTTGCCTCCTACTTCCTGAATATTACCAAAATTCCAAGTAGTAGTATCAAAACGTAATACAGTTTTTCCCTGTTGTTGAGCACATACGCCAACAAAAGAGCACAGTAAAACGATCAAAGCTGACATAAAACGTTTCATCATCATTTCTTTAAGTTAATATTGGGAGTTACGTAAAAACACAATAACTCCCAATATAAAATCACATTTTAATTATTTTGAGGCAAATCATTGAATTCTGCATTCCAAATGATATTTGCCGAAGCAGGGAAAGTTAAATCACGCCCATTGCCCGAACTGTCCTTCAATGTATTTCCTTCTCCTTCATCCAATTTCCAATAGCCATATAAGTCCGACGAAGATGGAGAAGCTATTGTACGCAAGTTAGCTTTTACTTCTTCCGCCGTCAGACACTTCTTCCACATACGAATATCAGAAATCAGACCATCAAAATACATACTTGAACTTGTATTACCAAACTGAATACCAGTCAACGTATATCCCACCTTGAATCTTTGAGAAGAGGATGGTCCCCAACGTTTAGTAGGTTTTGCAGAAGCAACTTCCTCACCGTTAATATATAAACGATAAGCAACCTCAGTATTCTGACCCGTTTTTGTTCCGTCACAAGTAATAGTCAACCTTACCCATTGATTAGCCGGCAACGTTATATTTTGATTAGCCAATGTCAAGTCACATTGACGATTACCAATATTAGACGCTCCCGTTGCACCGGTCACACGTAGTTCACAACCACTAAAAACCTCATTATTATTGTTGGTATCTTTACCACGCCATGTACCTATATAATTAGTTCCACTATGCCAACTATATGGATATACAAGCATCTCAAACGTATGTGTATTATCTTCAATCGTAACTACTTCATCATTTGCGAAACTTAACGTACGATACATATCCGTTGAATAAGAACTCATATTCAATCCTGGTATATAATCCAATTCCCCATCAATGCTAATCGTAAAATAAGAAACAGAACGAGTGTCCGTTACAAATTGTCCTACACACGTTTCATCTATTGTTGCAACAATAGGAAGCAAATATTCTTCACCTTCCACCAAACCGAACAATGATGAAAACTTAACTGATAAGGAATTGGATTCTTGCTGTCCTGCCTTCACTATCGCATTTTTAGCTTGCAACTCATAGACAAAAGCGGGCATCATCTTATAAGACGTGTTATTTGCAGCATTATAAGCCTCTACCATACTTTCGTCCACGGCAATGTCACACAATAAAGTAGTAACAGCAGGTTTATCCAGTTTGATAGTATAATCATAAACATAGCTTCCTGCATCCAGTATCTCCCTATAATCAATAGAAACAGGTCCTGCTTCCGACTGTGGCATCTCTATTGTCGGCAATTCAATAAAATCATTGTCATCATCCGAACAGGATGTGAATCCTACTCCTCCCAATAAAACAAGCAAAAGGAGAGTTAATCTATTTATATTGTTTTTCATTATCATACAGTCTATTCATTTATTATTACCTTATTCAAGACATTTATTCGTATCATCATAAGTCCAGTCAATCGTGATTCCATTCTTATAACTGATATCGCGCTTTGACGGAGATAAATCATAGAAAGTAGTTCCTTCTCCTTCATTCATTCTCCAATAAGACACAAGCCCATTGGTAGAAGGGTCTACCCCACATACATTTGCTTTAATTTCACGAGCAGACAAAGGACGAGTCCAAAGGCGCATCTCACTCAAACGACCATAAAACAATTGTGAAGATTGATAACCTTTTGAAGGCATACCGATCTGTACTCCATAAAGCGCATATTCATACGGAGCAACTGTCATTGAGTTGTCTTTCTCTCCATTAATATACAATGTCAACGTACTGCCGTCATTTACCAGGGCAACAGCATACCAGGTATTTAAAGCAAAGCGAGTATTCGATGACATTTTACCCTGTTTAGTTGTTACATGCAACTGGTTCGGCTCATCCGTTCCTTCACCAAAACGAAGCAGGTTCTGGTCACATTTAAAGCCTCCATCATCAATCGCTCCCCCTTCTACAGACGCTTCACTACCTCCAAATGAGCAAACACGGGTAGTACCGGAAGCTTCGGAAGAACGGAATTTAGTGGCATAAATCTTCACTTCCCATGTATAAGTAGGCAAGGAAGGAATAGGATCCGGAAGCAAAAATTGATAAGCCATAGAAGCCTGTCCTACATACGGAGCATGGAAACGCAATGTTCGAGATACTTTCAGGAAAATAGTACGTCCTGCTTCTATAATATCCAAATCTCCCGTCGCACTTTTTATGGTAACCGGTATCAAATAAACACGTCCCGGAACAAATTCCGAATCATCGGCAATTGAAAGAGAGGCAGCAGAAGAAATTGCCTGTCCTGCTGAAATCGTAACCTCCGGATTTTCAAATGTATATGATTTATCCGGAATGGGATAATAATTGGTTCCCATTTCCTCATTATAAGTATCAACCAGACTTGCATCAACAGCCAGATTCACCTGAATATCCGATTCAACGCGAGAAGTTGAAGTCACAGAAACAGCATACGCAGATGGAAATCCATCAATGGCAAACTTTACCAATCTATCCGAAGATGTTCCGGTCATTAACAACCCGTCACCTTTTTGAGCGGCTTCCTGGCATCCCTGCAGCATAAAAGAAGCTATTCCTATCAAAGCAGCTCCCCATATCTTTTTTATATTATTCAATGTTTTCATACCTTGCATACAAATTTAAAATTCATCCATTTTCTTCTTCCGTTTCTTGTTTAGTAGACTGTTGTACAGGCTTTCCGGCAGGATTTTGTTCCTGAATACCACGTCGAAGGCTATAATAAGGAATAGCGGCTTTCTCTTTATCACCTATAGCCTGATTAGCAGGACGAGTGGTATTGTATTCATATTCAAAATAATATCCGCCGAATCCGCCTTTTCGTCCTTGTGTAGGATTCCAGCGTGCCATACCTATTACAGAATAGATTGGATTGCCCCATGAATCTACTTTATTTCCATCGGCTTCCGTAAATTCGACTCCACCATTCTGCCAGTACCATCCCATTTGTTCCGTAGCAACGAATTTTTCAGGAGGACACCAGCTGCTAAGCTGGTCAAATTTAGATTGCAAACTTTGAGCACTACCGGTGGTGTAACATTGTCGTACAAAATAATCGACATAAGGTTCTGTTTCCTTAGGAGGCAGCTGATTATAGAAGTCAACAATTAATAATTTGCCTGTACCCGATTGAGGACCGAAATAATTTCCCAATACCTTTATAAACTTTGTAAAGTTATCATTTTGCAACCAGTCGCCTTCCGGTTCGTAGTCCAAGTCCAAACCATCCAGATCGTTACGCAACACACATCTCACAAGATGTAAAGCATAAGCCTCGATACCTGCGTCGGTTTTAGGAAACTCCGTACTTCCAATACGGCAAATCGTACACATCACAACGCGAGTCCCCTTTACTGTACGGATATAATTCATTTCCTCATAAGCAGTCGGCAAATAACGCTCGTTATAATAACTAGTTTCTACATAAGCCGGATTGTTGGAAGGAATACCTGACCACAGACTGACGATGTCCAGACTATCCGGCAAACCAGTGAAATGAAGTCCCTGCGAAGGAGATGCTTCTGAAGTATAACCGGCATACCAGCCGAAACAAATAGCATGATCTGTTTTTTTATATTCACGTAAGTTCTGATAATATTCTTCATTATAAGTATTAGCCGCCTGTATAACTTCCGGTTCAATATCCGTATCACAACCACTCACAACAAATGTCAAGAGATAGGTGAACAAAAAATATACATAATTTCTTTTCATATTCTGCATTATTTAAGTAACCAATTATTTATTAGGCACATCCCACCACAATCTGACACCCGGGTTATCTACGCCACCTAAAAGTGTGATGCCTTTATCCAACTCTGTTCTATTCGTATTATATTCCGATTCCGGATAAGGTAATCTGCGGATTTGTATATTTGTGTCTACAGAACCTCCGGAACTTTCGTTCACAACAACCGGAAATACTTTCGGGTAACCGGTACGGCGGAACTCTGTCCATGCCTCTTGCCCCACCGGATAAAGAGCAATGTACTTTTGAGTAATGATTTGTTCCAGATTTGTTTTAAAATCTCCCGATTCATCCCAAGCGATAGAAACAGTACCCAAAGCATCCATGGAATGAGATGATGTCACCGGATCCTCATAATTGGCAGGCACATATCCACCCGCCGCAGTTCTTGTCAGATACGCGTCAGCTCCTGATACACCATGTTCATCAAAAGACATTCTTATTCCATCTTCATAATACTTTTTAGCATCGGCATTCGTTCCCCAACGCAAAGCATATTCCGCCAACAAGAAATATGATTCAGATGAACGCATCCACACTACATTGGAAGTAGCAGTTGCCTGTGGTTCGGCAAAGATTTCGGTTATATATTTATCCTTACTTACGTCCTTTGACATTCCGGCTCTTATACCCCGATATTTTCCACCCGTACCTGCCTCGAAGTAAGCAGAAAGTCGTGGATCCTGATAACCATTCATGTATGAATCCAGCGTCGCTCCCATACAAATATCATCCCATCCTTTCAGAATATACAGAGGACTTTCATAAGTCGCTATTGGAGTAATATGCTGAAGTTCTGCTAAATCAGACTTCACATTCATCAATCCATAACTATTACCAATAGCCAGTTGGGCTTCACTTTTTGCCTTTGTTTCATCCACATAGGCAAGATGCAATGCAAGACGCAAACGAAGTGAATTGGCAAACTTTATCCAAGATGTAACATCACCGTTGAACACGCAATCCCATGATGACAAAACTTTACTTCCGGATGCAGCATAACTATCCAAGTTATTGATAGCTCCATCCAATTCTTCAAAGAATCTGTAATAAACATCCTTTTGCGAATCATAAGGCACTTCTTTTGAAACTCCAAAATTCAAATAAGGAATAGGCCCATAGGTATCTGTCACACGATGCATTGCCGCTACTTTCAAAATCTGCGCCATAGAAAACCGGGGATCTTCGTCATTGTTAATCGCTTTTCTTATTTCACGCCAGGCATTCATAGTCGTCAGGTAATTGGTAGTGAACATATCACCATACCAACTTCTTTTATCCCAATTGTAACGACCGGCAGAATTGATACTGGGAGCAGGAAAACCAAAATAGCCGACATAGCCATCTCCACCCATCACTTCCACAGTCTGATATCTGTCCGAACCGATATTAAGTCCCGGCTGTGCTACTACCAGTACGTTCTGCTCCATCTGTAAAAGAAGAGAACCAGTTCTCACATTATCCCAATCCGTCATCTCATCGGTTGCTTCATTAGGATTGGTATTGTACTCCAGAAAATTCTTCGTACAACCTACATTTATCATGATTACTCCAAGGAGTAAGTAGTAGTTCCTTACTTTAAAAAACTTACGTATGTTCATCATTATTTTTTTTAAAGGTTATCCAATTAGAAAGAAATCTTTGCAGAAAATCCCATCGATCTCAAACTCGGTTGCATGAAATAGTCCATACCCTGGTTATAAGTACCTGTACTTGCAGTAGATTCCGGGTCAAATGGAGCCTTACAATACAACATCCATAAATTACGTCCTACAAAGGAGACATTCAATCCAGAAATCCATTTACACCATTTATTGATCGGAATATCATATCCCAATGTCAATTCTCCCAAACGAACATTAGTCATACTATATACATACATAGAACCTACATAACCTGTACCATTAGCTCCGATAGTCTGATACCATGTCTGGGCATCAATCATCTGGCCGTTTACTTTCACGCCACCATTATCCCGTGCTTCTGCCGATGTCTTAGACACTCCATAATAGTCCATTACAGCTTGAGTGGCAGAAACTCCGATACCGCCTACACGGGCATTCAACATAAATCCGAGGCTGATTCCTTTCCAATTAAATTCATTTCTCCAGCTAAGAGTATATTTCGGATTGGTATTACCGGCATAGACATAATTATTCTTATCTGTTTCCAATGCACCTGTCATTGAATTCATCCAGATATGTCCATGCTCATCAGTTCTCATTGTATTAACATAAACGTCTCCCATAGAGCCCCCTACTGTTAGCCGTTGTTTGGCACCGCCTAACGAATAGACATCCATTTCGTCGAGATGTACTGTCACTCCCAACTCTTCATTTGTATATTCAGGGAGTAATTGGTCAATGCGGTTTCTGTTGAGCGACCATAGTAAAGTGGTTTTCCAATCTACAGGCCCTATATTCTGTTTAAAGCCAAGAGCTAACTCAATACCTTTATTCGTTACTTTACCTGCATTTACATATAGTTTAGAATATCCGGTTGTTGTAGAAATTTCCGGACTGAAGAGCTGATTCTCTGTATATGTCTTATAAGCTGTCACGTCCAGTGTCAGTTTATTATCAAACAGACCTAAATTAAATCCTCCTTCCCATGAATGAGTTCTCTCCGGTTTAAGGTCTTTTATCGGGAAATAAGAAGTGGTATTCAATCCTCCCAACACTGCGTAAGTAGTGATAGCCCTGAATCTTTCCGGTGCATTACCCACCTCACTATATGAAAGGCGAACCTTTGCATAAGAAAGAATGTTAGATTTCATTGTAAACATATTAGTCAGAATTGCTGAAGCACCGATAGAAGGATATAATATGGAAGAATGGTTTGTTCCTGCCAAAGCAGATATCCAGTCATTACGTAACGAACCGTCTACATAAACCATGCCCTTATATCCTAATGAGAATGTTCCGAATAAAGAATTGGTACGGTCGTGATAGTTCGTATTTTTATAGGTTAATTTACCGGAAACGTTCGCATTGTTAGAAGTAAACAGATTAGGAATGGTCAGTAATCCTCCTCCAAAATTAAGCTCCTTATAATCCAAATCCAATAAACTGGCACCTAAAGATGCTGTCAAATTCCATGTGTCGTGATAGAAATATTTATTGATATTCAACATGGCATCCGCATATATCTGACTGGTATTCTTGTTAGATTGCACGTATGCTCCTTTATCCGAGTTTTCAGCAATCACATTCAAAGTGGAAGCATACATTTTCTTTTCCGAGTTGATAGTTTCCTTATCCAGTTTCACGCGTCCGGAAACATTCAACCAATCTGTTATCGTATATTTTAGTGAACCGCTTGCTAGAAAACGGTCTTTCTTGTTGGTATACATATTCCGGTTCGTAATCCAGTAAGGATTCTGCATGGATAATCCATTTTCTTTCAATGGCCAGAACTGTGTTTTTATGTTACGGTCTACATCATATCGTTCATAATACTGATATTTCGAGAAATCATCACCGCGCGGAAATAAATAAACGGGAACCAATGGATTTGCATACTCTCCTTGCGACAACATATTCTGTTCCTTTACATTAGAATACATAAAACTTAAATCCATCGTCAGTTTATCATTCAACATAGAGGTAGTGTTACGAACAGAGAAATTATATCTGTCCAAGTCATTATTCTGAATGATACCCCGGGCATTCACAGCACCTACAGATACATAGGTTTGATTTTTTTGTGTCCCTGTAGTCAGACTTACCGTGTTTGCTACATTGTAACCTGTCTGGAAAAAATCTTTAACTTCATAATCGGTAGGAGATGACAATTTAGATGCCCAACTATACCACTCTCCTGTTTCCGAACCATACGTATTCTGGAATTCCGGCAATCGGAATGGTGAATAGAAGGTTGAATTATTACTGTAAGTCAATCTGGTTTTATCTACAGCCCCCTTCTTCGTTGTGATAAGTACCACACCATTGGCAGCAGCCGAACCGTATAGTGCAGCGGCGGCCGATCCGCTAAGTACTGAAATTGATTCTATATCATCAGCGTTGAAGTTAGCCAATCCGTCACCGGATTGTCCGGCACCCGTATACTGATCGTCGGGTTGTTCACCAGATATATTAGCCAAAGGAACTCCATCTACTACATATAGAGCGTTGTTATTACCGGATATAGACTTCGTACCACGCATTACCACACGGGCACCACCTCCAATACCGGATGAACTTGCATTGATATTCACACCCGCTACCTTACCGGCAAGACTGCTCATCACATTCATATCTTTCGCCTTTGCCACTTCATCGCCGCCAATCTGCTGCACATTGTATGTCAAAGACTTAGTTTCGCGTTTAATGCCCAAAGCCGTTACAACAACCTCATTCAAGACTTTTGTATCTTCCGTCATCACAATGGAAAGCGATTTATTATCTGTAACCTTCACCTCTTGAGAAGCATATCCAATATAAGAGATCTCCAATGCCGCTCCCTTTTTAGCTTGAATCTGAAAGTTTCCGTCGAAATCTGTAATAGCACCGGTAGTTGTTCCTTTTACTTTCACATTCACTCCGATCAAAGGTTCTCCTTTTGTATCTTTCACTGTACCTTTTACCTGGATAGTCGGATCTTGCTCTGTTACATTCAATTTATTGGTAGACAAGATAATCTGCTTATCAACCACTGTATAAGTAACGTTGGTTCCTTTAAACACCTCATCAAGAATATCCAGGATCTTACCTGAATTGTTTCTCACAGAAACAATACGGTTCTTCTGAATTGTTTTATCATTATAGAGGAAAACATAGTCGGACGTCTCCTCTATTTTATTCAGTACCTGTTCTACAGATACATTATTCATTGAAATGGCAACCCGCGTTCGCTGGGCATAGCCATCTTCGGCAGAAAGTTGTAATACTACTGCGAAAAGTAGTGCTAGACTAATCCTCATAACTAAAGGAAGTTTTAGATTTAAAGCATATTTAGGACATAATGCTGTAAATGAATGATTTTTTTTCATACATTTGTGGCTAACTAAAGTTTATTACTAAATGAACTATGGTTTGATTCCGGCTAGTGTTTGTGAGACCTTGTACCGTGAATCTGGAAAATTCGGAGGAAGACAGCTGTTGGTAGCAGCTTTCTTCCTTTCTTTTATTCTCTTGTGTTATTCCATGGGCTTTTATTTTAAGGGTTACTACTCTAATATAAATCTACTCTAATTTTAGTCTTTGATAATGTATCATCTGCCTGTTGTTGCGGTTCTTCAATTTTCCATTTTAAATCGGCAGACCTGGCCAGATAATCCAATATCTGCGACAGAGTTTCAGTCCGGAAAGTAGCCCGGTACTTATATTCTTTTCCAGACCTATTGTTAAACTGAATTTCTACATTGAAATGTCGTTCCAGACGCTTCAGGATTTCTTCTAATGAAGCATTTCTGAAAATTAGTTTTCCATCTTTCCAAGCTATCTTTCCATAGACATCCACTTTATTTTTTTTCGACTTTTGACTCTGTTTATCGTAAAGCAACTGTTCTCCAGGAGCCAATACAATTGTTTCCTGATTAGGGGTTATCACATTTACCTTACCTTTTTCCAATACTGTTTCTATATAATTATCATCCTCATAAGCAGCTACATTAAATTTAGTACCATAAACATATACGCTCAAGCCATTCGGAGTATTTACATAGAAAGGACGATCTTTGTCTGCCTGCACTTCGAAATATGCTTCACCCTTCAACTCTACCAACCGGTTGTCTTTCTTGAAAGTGGTAGGATAACGCAATGTACTACCTGCATTCAGCCATACTACAGAATGATCCGGAAGTTCATAACGTATGACAGAACCGGTAGCAGTTACCACCTCTGCATATTTTTCGTCGGTTTCTGTTCCACTAAAATATAAATATCCCAAAACCAGAGAAGAGAGAAATAAAGGTATAGTCAGAAATGCTGCATAACGCATCAGTTGATTATACATGTTCTTTCTTCTATTAGTTTTTATTTTGGCTTGTGCTTGATAATAGGCACCCAATACATCAATGGATTCCATTTCTTTAATATCATCTCCCAATGCTTGTGCTTTACGGAGCAATGATTCCGGACTCATATTTTCCATATTTTCTTTCAAAATCTTATCTTTTAATTGTAATTACATTTATAATACAACTGAAGCAATTGGAAAAGGACAGCAAAAACAAACTTTTTTTATTTTATTTTTTGAGCCATGCCAAATTGAAGCGGTAATGCAATCGGCTACTAAGGATATGAACCACATTATCAGGAGTTTGTGTTCCTGCAAGATAACCACGTGGTTCAGCATGATTTTCATCCATTTCGAAATATCCCGTCCATGCTCCACCGTTTAAAAAGCGATATTCACCGTCCGTCAGTAGTTTTCTTACCGGCCATGTTTTTCCCTCATCGTAGGAAAGAGCCGCATACATGCCATATCCTTTCTTCACATTTCCATTTTTATCCTTAAATTCCAGACCACGTTCTTCCAAAGGCGTACGTTGCGGATGGTCTGTAAAAGAAACCAATAGCAAAGGTCCTTCATTCAGTCTCATTAAAACAAGACGCTGACCTCCGTCAATAGGAGGGAGTTCGCTTGCTACATATTTCCAGGTCTTTCCCATATCATCTGATATACTCATTGGCATTCGGAGCTTTCCTTCTTTATTCCGTATGCTATTACCACGCCCCATAGCCATCAAACTTCCATTTCCTAATTGTACAATTCCCGCATGGATACCTGCAATTGTACTTCCCGTTCCTCCTTCTTTGAAATCCGGCAAAGGAGCGCCATCCCAAGGATCGCACCATGTTTTTCCTCCATCTTTACTGATTTGAACAGCTGCCCCATCATGACTGCCAGGACCCGCATCACAGGCTTGAACCAGCCATCCCTCACGTGTGCGAATCGTACCAGCTATTACCTGATGACGTTTGGTATGTTCGGGAGCTATCAGTTTAGGAGTGCTCCATGAAGCACCGTTATCTGTACTGGTACGTAGTACCATTGCGAGATTCTGCCAGTCACCCGATGCTTCCACTCCATTGATATGATACAATTTTCCTTTCCCGTCATTAAGCAAAGCGCTTCCTGTCATATTCCGATCCGGAACCTTAAAGAATAAAGAAGCCACATCCCAATCAGTATGCCCGGCACGCAAGCGGGAACCGAGTACTACCATCCCTCTCCCATTCTCTTCATTTGCAGAAAACCATATTGCCAGCAAATCTCCATTATCACACCACGTAACTGCAGGCTGATGATTATGTAGATAAAATGGGGTATTCGAATCACATGCCGGACGTACCACAAATGGTATCGGAGGCAAAAACATCGGTGTGATAGCAGATACTTTCTTCCATTTTATAGATGTATTTTCTACAGACTTCTGATTGAACGGGACAGGGGCAGATGTTCCCGATACATTCAAACGTGTATCGGCTTCCACAATTCTAAATCCGGTTTGGGAATGTTTATCTTCCGGGAGCATAGCCAGTCGATTGGCACTTCGCAAGTATTTCTCCGGGGTGTGATGACTCCCTCCTCGAGTGACCCGAAACTCTCCTGTCAATGGTCCTGCCGGGTCTTTCTGCTTTTCTGCGGAATAAGGAGCATACCAATCCAAGCACCATTCTTCCACATTTCCATGCATATCATAAAGCCCGAATGTATCAGGAGGAGTCTGGGCTACTTTTAAAGATACCGGATCAAAGTCACGAACCACTTTTTGATTCCGATGATAAACTGCAGGTAACCCGTCTCCTGTAGAAAATAGTGTGTATGTGCCTGCCCGACAAGCATATTCCCATTCCGCTTCTGTTGGCAAACGATAGTTTCTGCCTTCTTTCCGGCTAAGCCATTCACAAAAGGCAACAGCATCGGAATAACTTACATTGACGACTGCTTCATCATCTTCCAGCGAAACACCGTTTTTTCCTCGTAATGCCCGATGTTCCGGACGGAATGATTCATATTGCGCATTCGTTATTTCAGTAATTCCCATACGAAACGGGCGAGAGATTACTACCTGATGGATAGGAGCCTCATCAAAATCTTCGCCTAATCCATCACTTCCCATATAAAAACTTCCGGCAGGTATTTCAACCATCGGAATAAAAGATTTGGAAACTTCTTGAGAATGTATTGGCAAACAAAAGGTTATAGCCAATAAAAAAAACTTGTTTTTCATATTTTAATCCTGTTTATATATAATACAATCAACCTATATACAAAAGGACAGTCTTATCTGATTATTTTCTATTCATTAGGGGTGAAAGCAAAAAAAAGAATCGAAAATGAGGCTTTGATAATTATCTTATTATATATTTGCAACGAAATGAAAAACTACAGAATCTCTAAATAATGAAAATATCTTTTTCCAAACAAACTAAAGAACGGACTTTCAAACAACTTTATGAGGAGTATTACGCCCCATTTTGTCTGTATGCAAAAAGGTTTGTTGATGATAAAGAAACACGTGAAGACATCGTTTCGGATGTATTCACCTCATTATGGGATAAACTGGATACTGATTCTTTTGATCTTCAATCGAACACTGCATTAGCTTACATCAAAATGTGCGTAAAAAATAGCTGCCTGAATTTCCTGAAACATCAGGAATATGAATGGAGCTATGCGGAAAATATACAGAAGAAAGCTCCTGTCTATGAAACAGAACCGGATAGTATATATACTCTTGATGAGCTATACAGAATGTTGTATGAGACATTAGGCAAACTTCCCGAAAACTATCGCACAGTCTTTATGAAAAGTTTCTTTGAAGGCAAAACTCATACAGAGATTGCAGAAGAGATGAATCTTAGTGTGAAGTCTATCAATCGATATAAGCAAAAAACGATGGAACTTTTACGTAATGAACTAAAAGACTATCTGCCATTGTTACTTTTGTTATTCCATCGCGCATAACAGCCACTCCTAATCAACACATACAAACTATTACTTGTCCGTCCGGAAAGTATTAATAATAAAGTTGCTATTGCCTAATAGCAAACTTCCAATCCTTTATATATAAAGCTGCTTTCGAGTAATCATAAACTATAAATGCAAGCTTCGTTTTTATAATCAAAGGTTGCATTTATAAAAATGAAACTTGCAATTATATAATCAAAGCTTGCAATTATAACTTATAATAGGTGAAAAACAAGTTTACTATTAACCCCAAACAAGTTTATCTATAATGAAGAATAACTTTGCTATTAATGATTTAGGCGTAAAATAGCAGTAGATTGTTATACAACTGCTATGAGAAATAACGAGAATGAGTATGAGAAATGCCTATTTTTAGGGATAAATCACAGGAAAAGTATGAGAAATGCCAACTTTTAAAAGTATTTCTCATATTCTATTACATTATGTTTCAACAGGTTGACTTATATTCATGAGAATATGAGAAATAGAATTGCCAAATCGCTTATGGGAGGCTGAATTCAAGTTGTAAATGCGGCACCTCCTTATTTTACAAGTTCACTAGTTTTACCGGAAACCTCAACTACATTATTGCATCATCATGTAGTTCTATGGATGGGAACTGATGCAAATGGGAAAGGTATGATGCTGCCAAAGTGCGACATCCGACACGGTCTATTTTGCCGTTTTCCGTCTGTGGGATAGCTTCTGTAATAAAAATATGTTTGGGACGATAGTATGGTTCCAATGTTGTCTGCAACTTATTTTCTAGCTCTTTCGTATCCAATTGTCCCACTATCAATAAAGTGACAGCCTGCCCTAAGCGCTGATCCGGAACTGAAGTAATGACAAAGGACACAGGAATAAACGGGCGGAGCAACTTCTCCATCTCTTCTGCTTGAATCTTAATTCCTCCACTGTTAATCACATTGTCTTTCCGGCCTAGAATCATAAAACTTCCATCGGGATAGATACGTGCAATGTCATTGGTCTGCAATGTTTCGTCACATACCAAAGGGGCATCAATGATTAATGTATTCTCTGCGGATAAAGACAATTTTACTGAAGGAAATGGGTAATAATGTTCTGAAGCCGATGCTCCGTTCAGACGACGAAGGGCAATATGCGACAAGGTTTCAGTCATGCCATAAGTGGAGTAAACGGCAGTTGGAAGATGGTTTATCTCCGTTTCCAGAGCCTCATCAACGGCTCCGCCTCCTATAATCAGAATATCTGTTTGTTTTAATCGCTCTTTTTCTTCGGGAACCTGCAACGTGTTATAAACTTGCAATGGGACCATTGCCACAAATCTCAAAGGTTCTTTTATATCCGCCAACGGATGACCGGAAGCAGGACGAACAATCAGGTTCAAACCTGCAACCAATGAACGTACGACCACCATCATTGCACCGATATAACGAAGATTCATACATAATAATGCCGACTCACCTTTCTTCAAATTCAGAAATTCACAAGTCAGACGCGCACTTTGCATCATTTGATCCTTGCGTACCATCAGTTCTTTAGGTATACCCGTGGAACCCGATGTATGAACCGTGATGACAGGAGAGTCATTAAACCATTCGTTCAGGAAAAGATATAAATCCCAATAAGCAGGAGGATGAGCTTCTGCTCCTCCTGCTATCAGTTGGCTTATATCTTCAAAAGTGTATTCTTTTCCTTCCAGTAGCAAACGCTGTTGATGTCGATCGAATATCATCAGAATATCCTTTAAATACCACTAAATACTATCATTTACAAAACCACAGGCAATCTTTTCTGATTTCAAGAGGTACTTCTATATTGTCAGTAAAGAGCATACCCGTTCCCAGTCCTTGTGGTAGTGGATTATTGAATGTTGCACACCAATGGGCGATAGCGTTCAAACCAATGTTGGACTCCAAAGCGGAAGTGATCCACCAGCCGATATATTGCTTTTCCGCTTCCATAATCCATTCATCCCCTCCACATATTCCTCCGTGGAGGGATGGTTTAATGATGATATATTGCGGACGGATGGTTGCCAGCAGTTTCTTTTTTTCTTCCAGCGTGTTGCATCCTATCAGCTCTTCATCCAATGCTATCGGCAACGGAGATTCAGAAGTGAGCCGGGCCATTTCTTCCCATTGTCCGGCACGGATCGGCTGTTCGATAGAATGTAAATCAAATTCCGACAGACGTTTCAGTTTTTCCATTGCATCACTCGGAGAGAAAGCACCGTTTGCATCTACACGCAACTCTATTTCTTTAGAAGAGAAATGAGTACGAATATGACGTAACAACGCCAATTCTTTTTCAAAGTCGATAGCACCAATCTTTAGTTTGACGCAACGGAATCCGGCTTCCATCTTTTTCTCGATCTGGGATAACATGTTTTCAAAATCTCCCATCCAGATCAGGCCGTTGATTGGAATCCCTACCTCTCCACGTGAAAAAGCCGTATCGGACAAAGCCCAACTCCCTGCAAAGAAATGCCAGATAGCCGTTTCCAAGCCAAATAAGATGGAAGGATACTTGCATAGACCATCCTTATCCAATTTTCCCTGTTCTTCCTCTACTTGCCGGCAAGTTCTTATTAATATATCCTCGTAATCAGGGAGATCATCACAACTTAATGCAGGCAAAGGTGCGCACTCTCCAATTCCCACCCTACCCGGAAAATCAGGAGAAGTAAAGTGAAGATACCAGACTTTTCGTGTAGTATATGTTCCCCGGGAAGTTCCCGCGGGTTGCTTGAAATGAAGCAACCGGGGAATAATATCTATCTTACAATCCATAATGAATATCTTTTCAATCTGCTAATTACTGCACAATCAGTCTTGTATTAGCCTATTATTTTAAGGGAATTTCGGATATTGTTTGAAGTTCGGTTTACGTTTCTCCAGAAATGCATTCTTTCCTTCCTGTGCTTCATCCGTCAGGTAATAAAGTAATGTTGCGTCACCTGCCAACTCCTGAATACCTGCCTGACCGTCCAATTCGGCATTCAATCCCGCTTTAATCATGCGCAAAGCCAACGGACTAAGTAACATCATTTCTTCCGCCCATTGCACGTATTCATCTTCCAGCTGTTCCAAAGGTACTACCTTATTCACTAATCCCATATCCAATGCTTCCTGTGCATTATACTTCCGGCAAAGGAACCAAATTTCACGTGCTTTCTTCTGTCCTACCACACGTGCCAGATAAGATGCACCGAATCCGGCATCAAAGCTACCCACGCGAGGACCTGTCTGACCGAAAATGGCATTTTCCGAAGCAATGGATAAATCGCATACCACGTGGAGCACGTGTCCGCCACCAATGGCAAAGCCGTTCACGGCAGCAATCACAGGTTTCGGAATACTACGGATTTGCTTTTGTACATCCAATACGCTCAAACGAGGCACACCGTCTTTCCCGATATATCCGCCACGTCCTTTCACATTCTGGTCGCCTCCCGAACAGAATGCCTTATCACCAGCTCCAGTAATTACAATCACATCAATATCCGCTTCTTCACGGCAAATGCGCAATGCATCACTCATTTCGGCAGTGGTAGTCGGGGTAAATGCATTCCGATAACGTTCACGGTTGATTGTGATACGGGCAATTCCATTATAATAATCAAAAAGAATATCGTCGTATTCTCTGATGGTTGTCCACTCTCTTTGTGTTGGCATAATTTATTTTTGTTTTAATTGATGATAATAATTCTTCAACATACGTGCATCCTTATTTTTGTTGGTAAACACTTCCAAGAGCACAGGTTGTTCCATAGTTTCCGGCTGGGTGAAAGTCTTCATTGCTTCAGCCAGTTCTTCATCATTTTGCGCTTGTAGATAAAGGAAGCCACGTTCCTCCGCCCAGCCTTTGGCTGACGTTTTATGAACTGCTGCAATAAATTTATGTGAGGTGCCCGACATATCCAATCCCGGTAAAGTATGGAAAATCTCTCCTCCTCCGTTATTTAATAAAAGGATACGTAGGTTGGAACGGACGTTGATATTCCACAACGCATTCATATCATAGAAGAAACTTAGATCTCCGATAGCTATGAAATTCAGTTTGTCGGAAGCTGCTGCATAACCGACAGCGGTAGACAACGATCCTTCAATCCCACTTGTTCCCCGATTGCAACAAACTTCAATCGTGGAAGGAATCGAATATAGTTGTGCATAACGAACTACCGAACTATTTGCCAGATGCAATGCACAGGACTCCGGCAAGGCTTTCAATAATGTACCGACAGCCAACATCTCCGAATAGGCAAAATCCGGTTCGGGGATAATCTTACAATAATTCTCCCATACACGGGGATAGTCAGGAGTCCGGTTATCCAGCAGACTGGCGATCTTCTCCAGAAATTCAAACGGGTCCATCTCGATCACTGTAGTCAATGAGCCGTATAGATCGACAATCTCACCCTCCGGCGATACGTGCCAATGCTCTTTAGGCGGATGCTGACGGAGAAACTTCTTCAATCGTTTGGAAACCACATGTCCTCCATAAGTAATCAGCAATTCGGGCACCATCTGGTCTATCTTCTCTTCGGGCATGGCATAAAGTGCCGTATCGAAATTCTTTACCGGAATACCGGGAACTGTCTGATTGCCGATATGTTCCGTCAACCAGGCAAAATGTTTATATAATAACTTAATATATCTTTTTTCAAACAGATAGATAAGGTTCATCTGACCGATGATAATCATACGCTTCTGATATTTATTCATCCGGTCGACCAGATCATTATAATCACGGTCATAAACGTTCAATCCCTGATAACGGGTTATCACACGCACTTCAGGGAGCGTATCTACCGTGAACTGAAACAGTGGTTCGGAAATAGGAACATTGATATGCACCGGCCCTTTTCCATGATGATTCGTCTCCAGCAAGGCTTCATTCACCAGGCGATTACAATACCATTCATCTTCTTCCGTATGAATCTCCGGAAGATTGACCGACTTCTTTACCAGCGTTTGAAACACACCCGGTTGCGGCACTGTTTGTCCATCCATCTGTCCGATCCAGGCAGCGGGACGGTCTGCTGAAATGACAACTAAAGGAACATTCTGATAAAATGCTTCCGCTACAGCCGGATGAAGATTTAATAATGCAGTACCGGAAGTGCAGCACACAGCAGCAGGCTTACCACCATTCAACGCAAGACCAATGGCAAAATAACCGGCACTCCGTTCATCCGTCACTGCATAACAGGTGAAGTTCGGATGATTAGACAAAGTATGTACGATGGGCGTATTACGACTACCCGGACACAACACAACCTTAGTAATCCCGTGCGCCTCGAGCAACGCAACCAACTGGAGTATGTTCTTCTTGTCTGTATACATGATGATAATTATTAGTAGTTTATGATTTTAAAGGAGGAGTTGCAATAAGCCGTTTGATGGTTTGCAACTTCTTTTCCGTTTCCAGCCATTCGTCATTCAATTCCGAAGAAGCCAGTAGTCCACCGCCGGCATAAAGAGTCAGTTGTTCATCTTCAATATGCATACAGCGCAGATTCACATAGATGTCAGTTCGCCCTTCCGGGTCCAGCCAGCCGATAAAGCCGGAATAATAGCGGCGGTCGTAACCTTCGTTCTGCAATATAAACTGATAGGCTTCTTCTTTCGGTAAACCGCATACGGCAGGCGTTGGGTGCAACACTTTCAAGAGATCTCCCAAACCTTTGTTATCTTTCAAAGAAAACCGGAAATCTGTTTTCAAATGTGACAAAGCACCTGCATAAGCCGGATAAGGCCCGTTCTCCGTAGAATGAATGCCCAACGAAAGGAGTTGGCGACGAATGTAAGAAGCGACATAATCCTGCTCTTTTCGATTCTTTTCATCCCATATTTGGGGCAGTTTACCATCTTGCAAAGGCTGTGTCCCGGCCAACGCTACCGTATTCCATTCATCTTTTTCACCCGATAAAATGATTTCAGGAGTGCTTCCCAGCCAGATACCAGTCTGCGGAGTGTAGCACAAGTATATATATGAATGAATATAACGCCTGCACGCTGCACGAAATATAGATAAAGGAGAAAAACCAGATACTTTATCAATAGTAAGATGACGTGAAAGTACTAATTTATCAAAAGTATTATCACGCAAAGCATTTATAAAGGTATGAAAGCAGGAGGCATATTCCTCCGTAGAAGAAGTCAGGAACGATTCTTGTCCTTGCATCCGCAAAGCGACTTCCCGTTCTTCTGCCGTATCATTGTCAATCGGCAAAGGTTGCCCCCACTGATCGGGTTGAATCAATACGACAGGACACGTCTCACTCACCTGAAACGGAGCGATGACAAATCCTCTCTGTCCATTCAGTTCTTTCAGATCGTATATCAGACGTACCGCTCCTTCCGCCTGTGTCAACAGACGGGGAACTTTCTCCCCAGGAATACGGTAAACAGCAAACGGCTGCTTCCGCTGAATAAATGCATCAATAGTTGTCAAATTACTTATTTCTTCGTCGGTCATCTCTTTTTCATCACACTGTTGACTACGCGTATGGAAGACACCAGTTTATTCGTTGAAGTAAACACGTCTACATTCCATACATGGGATGAGCGTCCCTTATGTACGATTGTTCCCACCGCACGCACTGTGTCTCCTTCATGTGCGGAGGATATATGATTGCCGCTAACCTGCATTCCGACAATAATCTCATCCGGTTGGCAAAGAATCATCGAGCCGAGTCCGGCTACTGTTTCTGCCAGTGCAAGAGTGGCTCCGCCATGTAAAATACCAAAAGGCTGGCGGGTACGATGGTCTACCGGCATGGTTGCTTCCACACGGTCTTCATCGGCATACGTATATTGAATACCCAGGTTTCCCATCAGTGCGTGGCGGGCCTGTGCATTCAGTTGGTCAAGGGGGATTTCGGCTGCACGTACTTCGGCAATGATAGCCTTTTCTACCGCAACAGCCACACCGTCTTCCTCATTGGAAGCTGTTACATAATCGGCACAGACTTTCACGGAGTCCTGCGAATGCCCCATAGCTACTCCCAATCCTGCCAGTTGAATCATTGTCACATCACACACACCGTCTCCAATAGCAATCACTTCATCACGCTTCACATTCAATACTTCCAGCAAAGCTCCCAAAGAATTGGCTTTATCAATGGAGCAAGGAACTACTTCCAGAAAATAAGGTTCCGAGCGGAATACGTCCAACGCTCCATTCAGTCTTCTTTTCCAATGATCTTCCAGTCCCACCAGCGCTTCTTCGTCGTCGCTGACCAGCATACATTTGCAAGGAGCAAAGTCGACGGCTGCAGAAAATTCTTCTTCCTTGATTATTTGCAGGTTATTCAACCGGGCTTCGTTTTGGATATGTTCATTTTCTGGAGAATCCGTTATAATCGTATCATCATGATAAGTAAATATAGCAAAGCCATTTTTGCGGGCTTTCTTTTCCAGATAAGGCAACATTTCGGGATTGATCCTGCGTTCAAACAGAATCTCGCCATTTTGCGCATTGATTATCTGACAGCCATTATAGGAAAGAATAAAACCTCCATAGTTTCCAAGTTCGAGCATCTTAGCCAGTGGCATTAAGCCATAAGTCGGTCTGCCGGATGCCAATACGATACGTACTCCCATTTGTTGAACTTTCAACAAAGCGGCCAATGTACGTTTGCTAATTTCTTTCGCATCATTGAGGAGCGTTCCGTCTACATCAAGAACTAATAATTTATACTTCATGATTACACGATTTTGATTTAGATTACAAAGGTAGGAAATTGAGTGAACGACAGAAAGCGTAAACAGATAAAAATTACTTTAATTTCACTCTTTCAGACGCATTTCCAGATAATCGCGAAGGATTCGGGCATGATTATACACAGGTTCTTTAGAAGCATAAAGTAAAGTGACCACAGGATGGGGCTTGATAAGAATTAGAAAATCAGTCATTGCAGGAGAAGCATCCAGTTCTTTTTGATACTGCGTGACGAAATCTCCCCAATGTCCGGGAATATCTTCATGAAACCATTTACGTAATGTAGGGGATGGTGTTATGTCTTTTGCCCAATAATCGTATTTCAACCATTCTTTCTTCATTCCGCGTGGCCATAATTTATCTACCAACACCCGGTATCCATCTGTTTCTGAAAAATCTTCGTAAACCCTCTTTATCCTTACCTGTATCATTTCCATTAATATTTAGTTATCAATAGATAAACCGGGAAAAACGAAAATTGTTTAGTAGAACTATTTAATTCCTCAATGTGTCCTGCGCTTTTTTAAATTCATAAGGAGTCATTCCTGTCTTTTTCTTAAAAAGGTTATATAAAATTGGAGCGCTATTAAATCCGGACTCATCAGCGATGGCACGTATGGTATAGTTAGGATATTTTTTCATCAGCTTGATCGCATAATTAATGCGCAATCCGTTGATGTACCCATTGAAATTAGTTCCGGTGCATTCTCTTATCATCCGGGCAAAACGTGCATTATTCAGATGTACAATCTGCGCCAAATCTTCTCTTGAGAGCTCTGGAGAGAGATATAGCTGTTTCTGAACGACTGTATGGTTTAATTCCTGGAATATTTTCTTGTTCTCCTCTTCTTCCCCACTTTCTTTGTCTGTTTCGTCCAAAAGTTCATCCTGTTCTTCAGGAGAAATCAATTCCGGTTCCAGATCTGATGACATCTCTTGTTCCTCGTACACTTCCAATAACTGATTACCATCTTTTTTATTGGCAAATTTCTCGTTTATCAGTTTGGCAAGCATCCTGTTTTTATACTCGATTATATGATTGAAACGCCACAAACGCCAAAGTATAAACAGGGTCAGCACTACAATACACGCCAAAAAGCAGAGTGAAACATTCCTTATTTTTAGCTGTGAGGCTTGCTCGGCGATGTATTCTTCTTTTTCGGAAGCACCGTACATCGCGTTCAATTCTAATGCAGCATTTTTCCTGTCGTTACTGTTAATGCTATCCGTTATCGCAATGATGGTTTCACGTATTTCTGCAGCTTCTTTATAACGATTCATACCCAGATATGCTTGTACTTCCTTATTAAGTACAGCAAGATATTGAGCGTTCAAGGTATCTCGTTGTGTCCTCAACAGTTCTTTAAAGTCCTTACTGTTGTCTAGTACTTTCTCATATTGTTTGGAAAGAATCAAATAAGGAATCGAATACATCTTGCCATCCGGAGTATGAGATTCTTTCATTGCCAGATATTTTTGATAATATCCTTCTGCTTGCGCATATTTCTTTTCTAAATAAGAAATATAGGCCAATTTTGCATATAAATAGCTATATTGACCATCAATGTAACCTTCGGGAACCTCCGGTACTTTCTCTAATTTTTTAAGAAGTTTTTCGCGTTCATAAGCAAGAGCCAAAGCTTCATCAATACGGGAATCTGTCATTAAAAATCCCATCTCCGCTCCATAATAATAGGAAAGCAGCATCATTTCTCTCACATCCTTTGACCCACGCAGTAATTCAATCGTACGGTCAAAATAATTATACGCCTCATCTTTCAATGACAACCTCCAATTATTCTCCCCTATGCAAAAAAGTAATCTGGCTTCCGCCTCTCTGTCCTTCAGTTTTTGCGCCTGCATAATTCCACTAAGAGCATAATGCATGCTCTCATTATATTTACTCATTAAAGATGAAAGTTCAGCTAAATAAACCGTCATCTTCAACATGTGCTTAGGTTCTTTTTGAGAGATGGAATCAAGCAAGTATGACTTCCTTGCATACATAAAAGCTAGTTTATTCATATACATATTACGATATGACAAACTGCGCAATTCATTAATCAGACGCAGAGGGAAGGCTCTTCTGGATTCTGCCTCATCCAATAACTGTAAAGCACGTTTGGGGTTGGATATATAAATATCTCTGATATATTTTTCTGTATATAAAGAGTCATTATTTATAATTTTATCAGCCCTCGAAAATTGATTGTGTACAAATAGAAGCACAAAAATACATACCCAAAAACGCATAAAACTCTTAATCGTGTTTAATCATTAATGATCCAAAGGTATGTATTTTCTATAGAACGTACAGCCACAATTTAAATTTGCAAAATAAAAATAAGAAACATTAGCTAAACATATTAGAGATCTAACGTGGTTCCAAGTCAGCTATTCATCTGAATCACAGCCCCAACGCTTTACCCAATCGCCCTTCAAGGCACACACTTAAGTCAGTTGTTACAAACTTCCCATTATAAAAAAGAGTAAATATAGTAGCCGGAGTAGGTGCGTTTTGCGCCTGTTCCATACTTTCTAATTCAATTATTCTCAATGGAATATCTTTGCTATCAGCAGCACTGACTAAAGAACCGCGAACGTGAAACTCTGTAAACGGGCAGCGATGGGTATAATAAACGACTATTCCATCCTTATCCGGACACTCACCGCTCAACACGCAATCATTAAAAGAAGGATCAGGAGCAGTCGGGTTTAGTTTCAAACTTAAAAGGCTGAATCCGTAAGGGAGTTTTTCTATTGTTTGGAAACCTTGTCGCAACAGCCATTTCGTGTCACTCATAAAATGAAATTTAGAAGTGCCCACCACTGTCACAAGCCCATCTTTCCCCTGCAATTTTGCATCATCAATGGCAGACTGCAATAATGCCTTACCATGTCCGCAACCTTTATATTTACCTGACACCCAGAAACAGTTTATCATCAGATAATTGGGAGCATTCATCGGAATCCATGCTTTTTCAGCAGGACCGTATTCGATAAACACTTTTGCCCGTTCATCAATACGTCTGAACACATAGCCGTTATCGAACTCTTTCTTCAGCCATTCTTTTTTGAGTTCATAACTATCTTTGCATTTCTTATCTGAAAAAGCACAGCATATATGTTCGTTTGCAATATTCTCCTTTGTCAAAGTGATGTAATTGGTTTCCATAATATTCTATTTAATTAATAGGTTAAACAAATAACAGTTCGATATTCACTCATTGTTATGAGTTGGTAGAAAATCGCCAAGCTAATATCCTGCTACTTTTAGTTCCCTGCTGCATTCGAATAACTTTATATTCGGATACATTCACCGATTTTAATTTAGCATATAACTTTTCCAGATTCTTTTCTTTAGAAACCAAACTCGTAAACCATCCGCAGTTCTTCTGATATTTTTGGCTCTCGGAAATCATATTCAATAAGAAACGTACTTCTCCGCCCTCGCACCAAAGTTCATTCGCACTCCCACCGAAATTCAACTGCACTTTATTTATCTTCGCACCTTTCAGACTGCTTAATTTGCGTAACGTTCCGTCTTCCGCCTCTTCACGCGAACTATGAAACGGAGGATTGCATATTGTCACATCAAAATACTCATCAGGCATAATAATTCCATCGAAAATCTTCTTACTGTCTTTCTGAAGTCGCAAGTCAATCTTATGAGCCAACACAGGGTTGCAAGTCACTATCTTTCGTGCATTTTCTATCGAAACCGGATCAATATCAGTACCAACGAAAGTCCATCCATATTCAGTGTGGCCTATGATCGGATAAATGCAATTTGCACCTACCCCAATATCCAAACATCTACATTTTGACTTCTGTCCATTAGCATCTCCTGCCGGTAAATCCGGTGTTGTTCCGTTCGGCTGGATAAGATCGGCAATATAATGAATATAATCCGCCCTTCCGGGAATAGGCGGACACAAATATTGCTTCGGTATGTCCCAATAGCGGATGCCATAATAAGTTACCAATAATGCTTTGTTCAAAGCTTTCACCGCTTGCAGATTAAAAAAGTTTATAGTTTGTATTCCGAGGGGATTGAGCGATACGAACTTCTTTAGTGGAGGATAATTTTCCATCAACAATGGAAAATCATACTGACCATTGTGCTTATTTCTTATATGTAACTCACCTTTTTTTGCCATGTCGGCAAAGATACAGAGAATTTCCCATTATCTTGTCATATACACAAAACAAAAAAAATCATCACAAAGTGACACTTTACAGGGATTTACCTATTAATCGAAGCGAAGAGACAAGGAACGATTAAGTTTCAAATTATCAACTCATTATCAACATCTTACCAAAAGCATCAACCCCTATGACACCAAATCATTCACAACATATATGCTGCAACTTTCCTACTACAAATTACTCTAATAAATTTAAAAATCCAGCTACAAACTTATATTTTTTCGTCAAAAGAGGAAGAAATGTTCTTTTTTAAAAATCAAAAAACTGAAATACTTAACCGGTTTATTGTACTTATACAAAATACATCGTATAGAAACACAATATCCAACCGAAAAAAAGAATAAGTTGTACAACATCCAAGTGTCATACAACTTAATTCTATTGAATATAATAAACATAGAACTATATTATCAAATGCAGCCTAGTATAAGTGTGATTCATAACTGCACCGAAAAATAAATAAAATGCGTTATTACCTCTATTCTTTACCGACCTCTCCATGACTTTTATAATATTCCTCTTTTTCCTTGTTTCTTCTCTCAATAATACTGGTAATATATACTGTAAATATCGGGAACATCATCATACCCAAAGCAGCCAGAACAACAGACAATACCCTGCCGACAGGTGTCACCGCTATGATATTCGACCCAACAGTAGTTACATCCATAAAAGCCCACCACAATGCATCTGTATAGTCCTTGACAAGAGGATTGACTTTCAGTTCTACAACAAAAAACGCGAGACTGGCAAAATAAACGGTTGCCAGCAACATCGTCAGATACGAGATAAAAAGTCCCGATGCTTTGTTGTAAGTGAGCCACCCCACAACTATAGCAAGCGCATATCCGCCACGAACCAACGGGATGAATCTAATCATATAGGTTGTTTCAGGAGAAAAAGTCCAGCCCATATAAGTTATAATATTTTGATAAGGGATAGCTACAAGCAGAAAGATGAAGTGTGTAGCAAAATAATACATTTTATTTTTGGACAAGGCAAATTCAAGTACGAAGTCGAACAAAAACAGGATACATATCCAAAGTTGAACCTTCATATACACCGATTGCGTATAGAAAGAAATACCTTTAAATGTATCGACAGAGATACTGATTACCAAAAAGAGGGAAAGTAACAGAATCAAAATGTGCAGAAATCCGTAGATACCTTTCTTGCGTAGAACAAAATCATCAAGAGCCGTTTTCATAAACATTATAAATTTAAAATTGAATAATTATTTTATTTGGAATAAAGTGCCAGCACAGCCTGGTAAGGTTGCTCCAACCCACTTTCTTCAAGTAATGGCTGATCATAAAAGATGTCCTTTGTAGGGCCGTCGGCTATAACCATGCCATCCTTCATTACAATAGTGCGTTCGCACAACTCCCAAACCATTTCCAAATCGTGAGTCGCAATCAGACAAGTGTGAGTGAAAGAGCTTATCAGATGGATGATCTGTCGCCTTGCTTTCGGGTCCAAATTAGAGCTGGGTTCATCCATCACCAGTATATTGGGTTTCATGGCAAGCACAGTAGCGATAGCCACACTTTTCTTTTGCCCACCTGAAAGCTGGTAACTCGCACGTTTGCGTAAAGCCGTTGCACCGACAGACTTCAAAGCCTCCGTCACCCGTCGTTCTATTTCAGGTGGCGGAAGTCCCATATTTATAGGGCCAAAAGCTACATCTTCTTCTACAGTAGGCATGAATAACTGGTCATCCTGATTTTGGAATATCAGCCCCACCGTTTGCCGGACAATAGAAAGCGTCTTCTTACAGACCGGTATATCTCCTACATTTACAGAACCTTCCTGAGGGAGAAGCAGCCCGTTGGTATGAAGAACCAACGTTGATTTTCCTGCACCATTGGCACCGACCAACGCCACTTTCTCACCATGTCTAATCTGAAAAGAGACTCCTTTCAAAGCCTCATATCCATTAGGATATGTATAACGTACCTTGTCAAAACGTATATAATGGTGACTCATCGTTACATAATATTATTGGTTCAAGAATATATAAAAAAAATCAGCAGGACGATAGACTTTAAGAACAACGAACACACCGGTCCAGATAACAAGATAAAGTGTTTCTTTTGTCCGCCATACAAAGGAGAAATCGCCTTCAATACTTCCGGAGAATCCTCGAGACAGCATTGCCTTGTATATACGTTCCGAACGTTCAATGGTACGTATAAGCAGTTGTCCGATGAAAACTCCCCACATTCTGCAAGAATAGGATTTCCGTCCGAAACTACGGGCACTTCTAGCTAAATCCATGCTTAACGCCTCTTGCAAGAGTACGGAAATATAACGGTATACAAATAATAACTGAGTGGTAAGCAGGGAAGGAATCCCCATCCGTCTCATACCTTTGCATATATTATAAAACCCTGTAGTATAGATAAGTATAAATACTGCCTGTACAGAAATAATGCCACGCATCAATATGGAAATAAAACTGATCCATCCTGAGGTTATCCCCACTCCGCCTACATAAAACACGATTTGCCTGTCTATTAACGGATTGAAGATGCCAATAAACGCAATAAATGGCAGTACAATAAGCGACCGTTTGAAAATGCTGCCATAGCTGATACCTGCTCTAGCACAAGACACAATGGGATAGATAAAGAACAAGAGTAAACCCGAAAGGTCTTCCAAAGGAAGTGATAACAGAAAAATGAGGAATAAAAGGGTAATAAGCAACTTAGCCCGCGGGTCAAGAAGGTGAAGGGGGCTGGACTGCTCCGATGTCCGCTCCATCTTGTTAAGTTCGTATATCGCTTTCTCCAATTTACTCATTATGTTCTGGTATCACTTTCTTTTTATATTGCAACAAACCGGATAACACCCAAATCACTAGTACCACAATTATTCCACCGATTATTCCGGCGAAAGTGGAATTGTAATCAGGCATTACTGCCGTTGTCTCCTGTATATTCCGGGCAATTCCATACATCTTGTCGGCAGAGGCAACAGCGGGTTCCGTCGTACCTGTTATGTTATAAATAGACCATTCCAGTCCATCAGGATCAGAAGAAGCAATCCAAGTGAAAGTCCCGCCAATCAGTAATGCCAGCACGGCAATAATTAGAACGACTCTTTTTAAATGAACTGCATGAACGCTCTTTACTCCGGTCTGACGTACCGACAGCAATAATTCAGACTTATATTGCTGAATAAAATAAAGTACAGCAGCCGTCGCAACCCCTTCTCCTATACCTATCGCCAAATGAATAGGGAGCATAAACCAAAGGAATTGTGCCATCGGCAGAGCGGTTATTCCGGAAGCTTCGGTTTCAACAGTTACCGCTACGGCACCCAGTTCTAGTCCTATTACACAAGTCAAGACAGATACCCCTATGATTTTCCCGAATGATGCCGGATATTTCATCAGTGGTTTATATATAAGAGGATATGCTATCAGGCAGGTACAGGCAGCCATATTGAAAATATTACAGCCAAGCGCCATCAATCCTCCGTCTGCAAAAATGAGACATTGTATGATAAGAACCGAAGTTAACGTAATGAAAGCCGCCCAGGGACCTAGCAGAGCTGCCAGTAACACTCCGCCCACAATATGCCCACTTGAGCCTGTGCCGGGAATGGAGAAATTTATCATTTGCGCAGCAAAGATAAAAGCCCCCATCACTCCCATCAACGGCACCATATTTTCCGCCTGACCATTTCTTATTTTCTTAGCAGCAACTACTACGAGTGCTCCTGATATGATTCCCGTCATTCCCGCTATTGCAGGAGAAACGAGTGCGTCTGCCATATGCATATCAAATTCAATTTTAATTAAACGTTTTTCTTTTTATCCGGTAGCACTTCCCTACCAATGATTCCGGTAGCTACCGCACCGATTATCTGAACAAAGATGGATACCAGCAAAACCAGTTCCACCCCTCCCCAAGATAGCAACATGGGAATAAATAATACTCCCAATACGGCACCAGCTTTTCCGATAGCAGCTGCCAGTCCGGCACCTTCGCCACGGTCTGCTACAGGATAAATTTGGGAAGGGATGATGAAAGTCATCAGATGTGGCCCGGCATTAAGAAACAGTTCAAATATCATAAACCCCGCAATGGCAAGCCAGACAGGCAAATGAAATTTGTAAGCTACAAGCAACAACGTCAATCCCAGTGCACAAAGAATGAATCCTCCCACCTGAATACGGACATGATACCATCTGTTAATCAGAAAAAGTCCCAACGCAAAACCCGGCAAAATGAAAAGATTGATCCAGACCGTAATTTCCACAGAGTTGATAATACGATGGAGAGCCTCTATCGCTTTTCCTCCAAGGACCGTTCCACTTGTTGGTTCTAATCCCAATGCCATTACCAATATCGGCAGAAATACTCCAATGCCATATACGCCCAATCCTTCGCACGCCCAGGGAATACCACTGAAAATAACCCTTTTCAAGTTCTTGCCATGAAACAGGCTTGCTAAAGTAGCTTTCTGGAGATCCTTTTTCTTCGCACGGTTACGAATCTCACCCACTTCCATATCTGCTCCGATATGATGATGGATACCCGGTTCTCCGGTATTCCCTTTTTCTACCACCTCTACGTCCGCCCCCAAAAAGTAGCGTACTGCCACCTCTGCCTCCGCCGGACGATTGTGCGTTATCAGCCAACCGGGACTTTGGGTAAAATGAATACGAGAAAGTATCATCACCAGTGCAAATGTTGTAATAATGAGCAACAGTCGATTCCACATTTCCGGCTCGTGCCAGTCTTTGAGCAAGAAAAAACAAATCAGCGCCACCATAATATTTCCCAATGACGAGGAAGCTTTCGCTACTCCTACCATAAAAAGCCGCCAGCGCTGAGGCATGATTTCGGAGATATAGTCCGAATCGAGGCTATACCCCCCGCCAATACCGAGTCCCATCAGAAACAATCCCACTACCAGCCAAGGAAGACTAGCAGTGAAATATGCCAGCAACGAAGCTGCCAGCACGATGACCGGACAGAGACGGAAGAAAAGAAGATAGCCGTATTTATCACTCAACCGACCGAAAAGTAGTGAACCAACGGTTATGCCTATCAGACTGGTACACCCCATCAGTCCTTGCTGAAGGGAAGTCAGCTCCGGATGACGGATTATTTGGATCATGGGAATGATGATGCCGACCAGTGTTGCCAGTCCGGCACCTACAATCTGTCCCATAGAAGCGACAATCAGCACCCAATAATGTCCCCAACGCAAGGACATTGTATCCATATTTACTTTCGGTCCGGTCATAGTAGATTCTTATTTTTCAACGGTTTGTTTATGCCAGCTAGAGTGGTTAGGTGTCTTTTCGTCAAACTTATAGAGCGGAAGCAGAAACAACCACGTAGCAAGGCAGAACGGTGCGGTAAATGTAGGTATACCGAAAGGCATCACCATAGCATTCATACCGGCTTGAATAAATACAGTCACGATAATTCCCAATAAAGTCCAGATAGCGGACTTCCAGTTGGGTTTGTAGAAAGTACATCCCAACGCAATGGCCGTCAGCACAGGACTGAAACCATATAACCCAGCGGCAATGTCACTGCCCGGCCCCTGATACAACAATACAACGGCCAGTGCAAGTGCTGAACCGACAGCTGCCCAGAGAGCCGCCCAGCGGCTACTGACAAACAAAGCCACCAGAAAGAAAATGCCTGTCACCCATGAATTAATAAGGAATACTTGCGCTATCCCTTTCAGCCAATAGATGACCAACGACCCGAAACTCAAGTCGAGTACAGGAGACAAATGTGCCGTTAATTCAGGGGCAGACATATATTCGGGCGGCATCCCCTGCAACATTCTCGCCGCAAAAAGAAATAACCAGGAAGTGAAGACAAAAGGAAAAGTAAACGAATTTGTTTTCCATGGAGCCATCACATTATTAAATCCCGTACGTACCCAAGTGGTGAGCATGGCACACAGAATAAGCGCCAGCCACATAAGTAGCGTATTACCCAGAAAAGTAGGAAACGCACATCCCACCAAAATACCGTTGAATCCCCAAAGTCCTTCTGCTCCGTCACTTTCCGGCTGGCGTAGCACGTATCCGGTAAGGGTAGAAACGATGAGACCTACCACAGCTCCCCATGCCACAACACCCAGACCTTCTTCATAGGCACCCCAAAAAATACCACAAAGGAACAATAGTCCAGTCCAGGAGTTACCCTGAAACATCACCTGTCCACTCCCCCTTAACATAGCACGAATATATCCAACAATATCCGGCGATTTAGTTATAGTCACTTCAGTCATAATATGAAAATTAGATAGATAATATTACCTTGTACTAAGAAATCGAATTTACCGCCACGGAAATTCTTCTGGCAAAGGCCGTCCTTTGATTTCCTGCCGGACTAATGAACAAAACTCGCGTACGAGTTTCTTTACCGGGCCCGGCTCCATGCCGAGAACTTTAAACAATAATCCACTATCATTCGGCAGATGAGTAATTCCTGCCGCCAGTTTCCGTTCTTTATCAATAAAAGCGGATGTTTTCTGATAAATAGAGTCCGCATGCTCTTTGGGAGTCATGACCACAACGTTAGCAAACACGTCATAGCTCCCCATAATGCCCAGACTGCGCGGTGACTCTTTGGGCGGACAAATTACAAATTTCTCCCGAAACAACTGTTCACCGTCCGGGCGCTCTCCATGTGTACATACTGACAGAATATCGTATTGGAACAACTCGCCTTCCTTATAATATTTCCTCCCACCCATAAATATTTCGGAGTAGACCACTGTGGCAGAAGCTGCTACCTGCATCCGTGTATCCGATATGAAACGAGTGTGGTGGCAAGGAATGACAGGTTCTGGCAGAAACTCCAGATATGCCCCCTCTTCAAGTATGATATTCTGTATCATACCCGAATAGTTATAGCGCATTTCTGCAAGCTTCGTTGCCGCACCAGTTGATACATATGCAAAGGCATCCTTTCTGACAGTGATATTCTGCTGATACCGGTCACCATCAACATTAGGGCCACCGGAAGAGAGGATATAGACGCAAGGCATTTCCGGCATCTCCTCATCAAAATAAAGTTCCTGCTGGACGATGAGCGGCGCACGGCGGTCAAGGTCACGCAAGATGCACTTCCCGCGGGGGTCAATCTCGAAACCGAGATTCAAATAGCCATGCTTACCCGGTGCCCCAACGTACATCGCCTTGGGTTCTTCCAGATAAGGTGCCATCTCACGGGCAGAAGAAAAATCGACTGCCGGACGCGCTGTGCGTATTTTTATGAATGAATCAGCAATCATAAACGGTTACTTATTTTCGGTCATGTCAAATAAAGCCATACGGAAAATCAAATCCACAACATCGTTCACTCCCTCACCAGTCATGCAATTAGTGAACACAAACGGCTTTCCGGGACGCATCAGTTCCGAATCATGTCTCATCACTTCCAGACTGGCATGTACATACGGAGCAAGGTCTGTTTTGTTAATTACCAAAATATCCGACTGCGAAATGCCCGGCCCATCCTTACGTGGAATCTTATCACCTGCCGCCACATCAATCACATATATGAAGAAATCTACTAAAGCCGGACTAAATGTCAGCGTCAGGTTATCTCCTCCCGACTCAATCAGTACAATATCGGTATCCGGAAACTTAGATTCCATTTCTTCTACGGCCGCGATGTTCATCGACGGATCTTCACGAACCGCCGTGTGAGGACATGCGCCAGTTTCCACACCGATAATACGCTCTTCCATCAATACGCCTTTCAGCATTTTACGTACATGCTTGGCATCTTCTGTCGTTACAATATCATTGGTGATAATCAACACTTTCATTCCTAATTCGAGAAGACGCGGAGTGATTGCCTCAATAAGGGCGGTTTTACCCGAACCGACCGGTCCGCCGATTCCTATTCTACATGTATTACTCATTTTTTTTATTTTTTATTTAGTTCATAAACATACGCATATTCCCTTTTTCATGCAGTGAAGCAAGAATGTCTATTTGAGGAACGAATGCGTTCATATCTGCGAAAGTCATTTTACGGACTTCCTCGTATAAATCCTGCGATTGTTGACTGAGTTTGAAAAGGATACGCTGGGTGTCATAATGAGATACTTTCACGCATCTGAGGGCGGCACTCAGTACCATGTTAATCACACCGTACTGGTGAGAACAAAACAAGTCCTCTTCGGACAGTCCCGCTAATGAAAAAACCAGTCCTTGTGCCACCGGGTAGGTTCCCGGAGAAAGTTCATTCCGGATATCCTCCAACCATTGCCGGAGGATAGCGCTATCAAAAATATGGGTACTTAACTCAGCCATTTTCTTTCCCATTCGCCGGAGCATCTGCCGGGCTTCCTCGTTCATCTTGAAAAGTATCAGTTGGCGATCGGCTTCGAGCAGTTCTTCATATCTTCTTTCACTCGTTGCACGGAAAGCGTGCAGGGCAGCAATTCCATCGCTATAAGCAGCCTGCAAGGCTATGTCATGCGTATATTCCTCTAAAGTATCTGCATTATGCACTATTCCTTCATAAGCAGCCGTTTCCAGTCCGTTAGAGAAAGAAAACGTTCCTACCGGAAAAGTGGAGTCAGTGAACTGAAGCAGCCTCATGACAGCTACCATATTCTTTTTCATACCTTATTATATTAATGATGGTGGGAATGACTGTGAGAATGGTCGTAGCAAGTATTATGTCCCTCCTCGTGCGAATGACTCTCTTGCCCTGCTCCTCCAAACAAACGGCGGATTTCATGAGGTGCAAGATAGGGAATGATTTCCATCCCTTTCTGGAATTCGTAGGTAACGCCTTCGATATGATGCGTTTCCATCACACTGAGCATTACTTTCTTGTCCACTGTCAGCGGAACGTATACTTTTGTACCTTTCACCACTGCCGGCCAATGCTGGTTACCGATGGCATGTCCCAGTTCTACGGAGATACGAATCATTGTTTCGGAGTCTTTCTGAACCAATGCTCCCATATCTATAACCAACACCGGACTTAAATCAATGCGGATAACTACCGCCTTGTTTTCTTCCGGTGAGAAGTAAATGATGTCTCCGTCGATTATCTGCGAATGGCGTTTCAAAGCAATGGGGTATTCTTCCCCTTTGTCACTCTTTCCCAAAAAACGGCTCTTCTGGGCTGTCCACTGATCCAGAGAAACATATTCGATATTCACATCTTTCAGTTTTTCACCCCATTCGGGTGCCTGATATATGTTTCCTATTATTTCTGTATATATTTTCATATTTTTATGTCGATGATTATAAACCATAATTTTATACCAAGGGAGCGGTAGACAATCCACCGCTTCCCAAGGCAGATTTAGCTAAACCAATATAATTGTGCCAAAGAAAATTCTTTTGCAGGTGGTATGTAAGCGCGAACTCCGTCTACCGTTACATCGAATGTCTCCGGGTTCACCTCAATACTCGGTGTCGCACCATTGCGCACCATATCAAACTTAGTCAACTGGCGAGTGCGATGCACCGGATATACAATTCTTTCCAGATTCAGTTTGTCTTTGATACCCAAATCGAAAGCGGCGCGGGATACAAACGATACACAAGTCTTGGGCAATGTCTGACCGAATGCTCCAAACATCGGGCGATAGTAAACAGGCTGCGGTGTAGGCAAGGAAGCGTTCGGATCTCCCATACTGGCCCAGCTTACGAGCCCTCCTTTGATAACAAGTTTCGGTTTGGCACCGAAAAATTCAGGTTCCCATAAGACCAAATCGGCCATTTTACCCTTCTCTACTGAACCCAAAATATCGGATACACCATAAGTAATGGCTGGATTGATCGTTATTTTGGCGATATAGCGAAGCACGCGAAAGTTATCGTTCTGATCGGAATCTTCCATCAGTTTGCCACGTACCTTTTTCATATAAGATGCCATCTGGAAAGTACGCATAAAGGATTCCCCAACACGTCCCATAGCCTGAGAGTCGGAAGACACCATTGAGATAACACCCAAGTCATGCAATACATTTTCGGCAGCCTGAGTTTCAGGACGTACACGGCTTTCGGCAAATGACACGTCAGAAGGAATTTTAGGATTCAGATTGTGACAAACCATAATCATATCGAATAATTCCGCCTGGGAATTAATTCCGAACGGCAAAGTAGGATTGGTGGATGAAGGAAGGATATTGGCCATAGAAGCCACTTTCAGCAAGTCGGGGGCGTGCCCCCCACCTGCACCTTCGGTATGGTATGTATGAATCGTACGTCCGTCAATGGCAGCAATGGTATCTTCCACATATCCGCTTTCGTTCAGTGTGTCAGTATGGATGGCTACCTGCACATCGTAATGGTCAGCAGCAGCCATAGCTGCACGGATAGCCGCCGGGGTAGATCCCCAGTCTTCGTGAACTTTCAATCCACATACTCCGGATTCAATTTGCTCGTTGATAGCTTCTGCAACGGAACAGTTGCCTTTACCCAAGAAACCGACATTGACGGGCAATCCCTCTACAGACTGAAGCATACGTTCGGTATTCCATTTGCCGGAAGTAATGGTTGTTCCATTAGAACCATCGGTAGGACCGATACCACCACCAACTAAAGTGGTGATACCGTTGCTCAGACAGTGATATGCCTGTTGCGGCGAAATAAAGTGCACGTGACCATCAATTCCGGCAGCAGTCAGAATCATATGTTCACCGGAGATGGCATCAGTAGAGGCACCTGTCACCAAGTCGGGATGTACTCCTTCCATCACGTTCGGATTACCAGCTTTACCAATACCGGCTATTTTACCGTCCTTGATACCTACATCTGCTTTCACTATTCCCAGATTGGCATCAATGATAGTTACATTTGTTATAACAAGGTCCAGTGAACCTTCTTTGGAAGTCATTGTATTAGCAAGTCCCATACCGTCACGTATGGTTTTACCACCTCCATATACTACTTCGTCTCCGTAAACACGCAAGTCTTTTTCTATTTCTACATATAAGTCCGTATTTCCCAAACGAATTTTATCGCCTACGGTAGGTCCGAACAGATTATTATATTCTTGTCTTGATATTGTTGCCATACCTCTTATTTTTTAGGTTCTTGATTATTTCCGGTTACATATTCTGCTTCAGCATTTGCTTCCGAAACACTTTTGAAACCATATCTGTCCATCTTTGCGATAGCTTTGATACGGGTAGGATAATAGGTCGGAAAATCTTCTCTCCCGCTATATCCCATAGTCAGATTATTAAAGCCGATAATACGCCGTTTACCGCCGAAACTGACCAGTTCAACTTCCTTCTCTTCGCCCGGTTCAAAACGGATGGCAGTGGTTGCAGGAATATTCAGATGGTATCCAAATGCTGACGGACGGTCAAACTCCATGTAACGGTTCACTTCAAAGAAGTGAAAATGAGAACCAATCTGGATAGGACGATCACCAGTGTTACGTACTACCAGTTTTACTGTTTTGCGGTGAGCATTATACTCGATAGGAGAATCAGCCAAAATTTCTCCCCCTACTATAACTTCCTGACTTGGAGCAAAGCCCGGAGTATTAGGGTATGCAATAGGTGGTATTCCGTCAAAAACTCCTTGTGGGGTTTCGTAACCGACCACAGTGTTCTGATTCGTTTTAGAATCATTAGAATTACTAGTACTCATAATTAATGAATTTAGGTTGTATAAGCAAAGAATTACTTAATAGGATTGTGAATACTTACAAGACGGGAACCATCAGTAAAGACAGCTTCTACCTGAAGGAGTTTCACCATGTCGGCCACTCCTTCCATCACATCCTCTTTCTTGAGCACATTCGCTGCATCGTTCATCACTTCTTCCAGCGTTTTTCCTTCCCGGGCGCCTTCAAGCGCAGTAGACGTAATATACGCCACCGCTTCCGGATAATTCAACTTTAGCCCTTTCTTGAGACGCCTTTCGGCAATCATCCCCAATGAAAGCAACGTGAGTTTGTCAATTTCTTTAGGTGTTAAATGCATAACTTTAAAAATTTAATTAATAATAGAAATAATCAGAACCTCCATATCTGACTAGGGAATAACATAACACATCCTAAAATAGTTTCTTGTTCGGGACATTAATAAGTGAATATTTAAACTTCCTTAAGCCGGTTTTACCAAGCTTCGCCCTACCCATACCAAAAGAATTCCTAATATGATGCTTAGTCCCAAATAAAGAGCAAAATATCCCCAATGTTTGTTTTGCATCAACAGATACATATCGTCTGAGAAAGAGGAGAAAGTTGTAAAGCCGCCGCAAAAGCCCGTAATCAGAAAAACATTCATATTTGAAGAAATCAAATGGGTTTTCTCAACCATACCAAAAAACAAACCGATAATAAAACAGCCGATAATATTCACAGCAAACGTCCCATAAGGAAAAGGGGACGCAAAAAGATAATGGGCAAGTTTACCCACCAGATACCGTCCGCAGGTTCCAAAAAAGCCCCCCAGACCGGCAATAATCATTGCTTTAAACATACTTTTAAAAGTTTAGGTTAATAATAATTTTTAGTTCACACTATATCGAATAGTCTAATCCGACTGATCAAAAATGGACACTGATAAATCCTCTTGCGTTGAAAGGAGTTCCCGGTGTAAAATGCATTTCAGTCACAGGTTCCGCCTCTCCTTGCAAACGAGTCTCCGTAGCGAACTGGGCTTCATCCCAGGAGGTATTGAATAAGTTCTCAATGGTAGCTCCAAAAGTGAATCTCTTATAAGTATAAGTAGCGTTGAAATCTGCAACGAAATATCCTTTTGCTTTCAGGCTATAATCTTCATTTGCAGGACGGTCGCCCAGATAACGGCATTTCAGACTCGCCGTGAGTGCCTTCCACTGATAACTAAGTCCTGTAACAAATGTATGTTCGGGAGCTAATGGCACATAATCCTCTCCTTTCGGTTCATCAATGCTACAAGCGTGACTGTAAGTATAATCCGCCTGGAAATACAGTTTGTTCAGCAACTGCCAGCGTAATCCGAAATCGACTCCATATCTACGAGTCTTTCCGCTGGGTTCCACCACTGCCTCGTCACCCACGTATACAAACTCCTGTTGCATCCACAAATACCATGCGGCAGCATTAATCATCAGGGTAGGAAACGGTTTCCATTGCACCCCGAAATCGCCCCCATAGGCAGAAGGCAAAACCTTTTTTCCATCTTGCACCACTACCACACGGGCGTCATTACTATGGAATCCTTTACCGAGTTTAAGAAGAAACTGCAACTTGGAGTCAAGATGATAAATAAAGTTCAGTTTCGGACTGACTATTGCCTGTGAAACTTTTGGATTCGTATATTCCGGCAAAGTGCGGTCTACATAATCAAACTTGAAATAATCAAGGCGTACAGCAGGATTAATCATCCATTTCCCCCATTCTATATTCAGACCTGCATAACCGAACATACTGCTCTCGCCTACATTTCCCAAAGCAAACGTGCCAATCCGTTCACGCTTCACGGTATGATAAAGAGCCAGATCATTTATCTGATCGTAGCGGAATCCAGCTCCGGCTTTCAGTTTCCATTCACTCGATTTAACGTTGAATGTCTGTGTATACTCCGTATTTGCGCCTCCCAACAACCGGTTTTCACGCTGGTTTATCTGGTCACCGTTTTCGGGATCATTCAGGAAAAAGGTAAAGTTGGAATATAGATTGAACCGATAATAAGAAAGCCATGCGTTGCTGCTAATTTCAGCACCATTACTCAATGTCTGCATATGCATCAGATTTAAGTTGGTACGATCTGTATTTCCCCCTTCCGTATCGTCCAATGCACCGAAACGTCCGATAATTCCATGATCTACGCCACGTTGCGGAATTTGTCCGGAAGCATTCCAAACACTATTGAAATGGGATAAAAGAATACTAAACCGTGAATTTTCATTCCACTGTGTATATTTGGTCATCAAGTTGAAACGCTTGAAATTCTGAGGAGAATCAAAATACCCATCGCTTGTCAGAAAAGAACTGCTGACATACAAACTCTGCTTCCGGTTATTGAGGAAAGAAAAAGAGGCTCTCATACGTTGGGTATTAAATTGTCCGATTTCAATAGCCCCTTCATTATTCATCCGATCTTTGGTCTTAAACGAAACATATCCGGCTGTGTTCAAGTCACCTTTGGTAACATTATAGGGGCCTTTGTCGAAGTCTATGGATTCAATGGTTTCCGGCTGTAGAAAGTGAAGGTCAGCATACCCTTGTCCGTGTGCATGAGAGACCATATTGACTGGCATCCCATCTACTGAAATATTAATATCGGTTCCATGATCAATGTCAAATCCCCGTAAAAACATCTGTTCGGCTTTCCCACCTCCTGCGTGTTGGGCAATGAATAAGCCGGGCACGAAGCGTAATATCTCTTGTGAAGAGTTCACCGGGTTAATTTTCAAGTCCACCTTTGATATTTCATTCAGGTGATTGAGCTGTTTGACTATTACAACTTCTTCGAGATTAACATTCTTCAGTGTGTCTTGCGACTGACTTTTAATGGAATCTACCGAGAAGCTCTGAACTTTTTTTCGCATGATGTTCACTCCGTGAGAAGGAAAGGCCAACCCTAATCCTAAAAACAGAAAGCAGGCCAGATGAGTTTTCTTTTCCATAAATATTCTTTTGGTTTCCTAATATGAAGAGATAAAACAGAAGATCACAGATTATGTTCATGAAAAAAAATAATTTGATGTTACAGCCTCAATGACAACCACCGATTGTCTTCAATCTTTTACATTTTAAACGAAAGAATGCTTTTTACGTCGATCCTTAATATGCTTATTTTGCTATACACTAAAAACAACAAATCCCCGTAAAGTACTACTTTACAGGGATTTATCTATTAATTAAAGCGGAGAGACAGGGATTCGAACCCCGGGTACCTCGCAGTACAACGGTTTTCAAGACCGCCGCAATCGACCACTCTGCCACCTCTCCAAAACTCCTTTATCAGAAGTGCTCTCCGTTGAAAGCGGTGCAAAGGTACGAATCATTTTTAAATCTGCAAACATTCTGATATTTTTTTCGCGAATTAATCGTATTTTTGCAATCCATTAGTAAGAACAGAAATATGATATACCCTCAAAACTTTGAGCAAAAGATAGGATTCGACCAGATAAGACAGTTACTAAAAGATAAGTGCCTCAGCACTTTAGGTGAAGAAAGAGTTACAGACATGAACTTTTCCGAGCAACATAAAGAGGTTGAGGAGAAATTAAACCAAGTAACAGAGTTTGTCCGCATCATCCAGGAAGAGGACGGATTTCCCGATCAATTTTTCTTTGATGTCCGTCCTTCGCTAAAACGTGTGCGGATAGAAGGAATGTATTTGGACGAACAAGAATTATTTGACCTACGCCGTTCATTAGAAACCATCCGTGACATTGTACGCTTTCTACATCGGAATGAAGATGAAGAAGAAAACAATACCCCCTACCCCAGCCTGAAACGACTGGCAGGAGATATTGCCGTGTTCCCGCAACTGATAGGGAAAATAGATGGCATCCTTAACAAATATGGAAAAATCAAGGATAATGCCTCTACCGAATTAGCCCGCATACGTCGCGAACTTGCCAGTACGATGGGAAATATTTCCCGTTCATTAAACAGCATCCTGCGTAGCGCGCAGTCCGAAGGGTACGTGGACAAAGATGTAGCTCCCACCATGCGTGACGGACGTCTGGTGATTCCAGTTGCCCCCGGACTCAAGCGAAAAATCAAAGGTATCGTACACGATGAATCCGCCAGCGGAAAAACTGTGTTTATAGAACCGGCGGAAGTGGTAGAAGCCAACAACCGCATCCGTGAACTCGAAGGTGATGAACGACGTGAGATCATTCGCATCCTTACCGAGTTCTCGAATATCCTTCGTCCATCTATCCCGGAAATTCTTCAATCATACGAATTTCTGGCAGAGATAGATTTTATCCGTGCGAAAAGTTACTTCGCCATACAGACCAATAGTCTGAAACCCGCCGTAGAGAATGAGCAACTACTAGATTGGACAATGGCAGTGCATCCTTTATTACAACTTTCATTAGCCAAACATGGAAAGAAAGTCGTACCACTGGATATAGAGCTCGATCAAAAACAACGTATCCTTATTATATCCGGACCGAATGCCGGAGGTAAGTCCGTCTGTTTGAAAACAGTCGGCTTACTGCAATATATGCTGCAATGCGGCATGCTGATTCCCTTGCACGAACGTAGTCATGCCGGTATATTCAGTAGCATCTTTATCGATATTGGTGATGAGCAATCTATTGAAGATGATTTGAGTACCTACTCTTCTCACTTGACCAATATGAAAATCATGATGAAGAGCTGTAACGAACGGAGCCTCATCCTGATTGACGAATTCGGTGGAGGTACGGAGCCGCAAATCGGAGGTGCTATTGCCGAAGCTGTACTGAAACGTTTCAACCAGAAAGGAACATTTGGAGTCATCACTACCCACTACCAGAATCTGAAACATTTTGCCGAAGATCATGAAGGAGTAGTGAACGGAGCCATGCTTTACGACCGTCATCTCATGCAAGCACTTTTCCAATTACAAATCGGTAATCCGGGAAGTTCGTTCGCCGTAGAAATTGCACGAAAAATCGGACTACCGGAAGATGTCATCTCAGATGCTTCGGAAATCGTAGGAAGCGAATATATCAATGCAGACAAATACCTTCAGGACATTGTACGCGACAAGCGTTACTGGGAAGGGAAACGTCAAACCATCCGTCAACGGGAAAAGCACATGGAAGAAACCATTGCCCGTTACCAGACAGAGATGGAAGAATTGCAAAAATCCCGGAAAGAGATTATCCGGCAAGCAAAAGAAGAAGCGGAACGCATGCTTCAGGAATCCAATGCCCGCATTGAAAATACGATTCGTACGATAAAGGAAGCGCAAGCCGAAAAGGAAAAGACACGCCAGGCACGTCAGGAACTGACAGACTTCCGTACTTCTTTGGATGCACTGGCATCTAAAGAGCATGAAGAGAAGATTGCACGAAAAATGGAGAAACTAAAGGAGAAGCAAGAGCGGAAGAAAAACAAGAAGAGCGAACCGAAAGCTGCAGTCTCTTCTCCCTCAAGTGCTCCTAAAATAGTGCCGATTGCAGTAGGAGAAAATGTAAAAATCAAAGGACAGACAAGCGTCGGCCAAGTGATGGAAATCAGCGGTAAAAATGCGACTGTTGCTTTTGGAAGCATAAAAACGACCGTAAAAATAGACCGTCTGGAACGTGCCAATCATACGCCCAAGACGGAAGGGATTGCAAAAAGCACCTTTGTCAGCAGCCAGACACACGATCAGATGTATGAAAAGAAGCTTAGCTTCAAACAGGACATTGATGTACGCGGAATGCGTGGGGATGAAGCCTTACAGGCAGTCACCTATTTTATCGATGACGCCATATTAGTCGGCATGGATCGTGTACGTATCCTTCACGGCACAGGAACGGGAATACTTCGTACACTTATCCGCCAATATCTGGCCACCGTACCGGGAGTCAGCCACTATACCGACGAACATGTACAGTTTGGCGGTGCCGGAATCACAGTAGTCGATTTTGACTAACACGTAAACAAAACGTTCAAAGAACTTGTTCTCATTTAGAAAACCACTACCTTTGTTACAGTGGTTTTCTAAAACGAGAATAAAGCATGAAGAATAATCTGTTAAGCGAAAAGCTTATTTATACAGGAGAAAGTCTTACTCCTACCCATTTACATCTTTGTACTTACAATCCTACCGAGATGCAGGAAAGCTCTAGTGATACTTTTCAAGCCATCAAAGGTACGCTAAACAACGATCAAATCAACTGGCTGCAGATACATGGAATGAAAAACACAGAAACTATCCGGGAAATTTGCAGTCATTTCGAAATAGACTTCCTTGTCTTACAAGATATATTGAATGCGGATCATCCGACCAAGATAGAAGAACATGATAAATACATTGTCCTGATCTTAAAGATATTCTATCCGAACGAACATAAAGAAGAAAATGAACTGGACGAACTGCTCCAACAGCAAGTCTGCCTTATCATAGGAAATAATTATGTACTGACTTTCCTCGAAAAAGAAACTGATTTCTTTGATGATGTCAGTTCTGCCTTGCGTAATGATGTTCTGAAGATACGCAGCCGTCAAACAGATTATCTACTTAGCGTACTGCTCAACAGCGTGATGGGAAACTACATTTCAACCATCTCTTCCATCGATGACGCACTCGAAGATTTGGAAGAAGAATTGCTAACCATCACCAGCGGAGACGACATCGGTATCCAGATTCAGGCATTACGACGCCAATATATGCTAATGAAAAAAGCAATTCTCCCCTTAAAAGAACAATATATAAAGCTACTGAGGGCAGAAAACCTGCTCATCCATAAAGTGAACCGTGCTTTTTTCAATGATGTAAACGACCACTTGCAATTTGTATTACAAACCATCGAAATCTGCCGGGAAACCCTTTCTTCATTAGTCGATCTTTATATCTCCAACAATGATTTACGTATGAACGATATAATGAAGAGGCTGACCATCGTATCCACTATTTTCATCCCTTTGACATTTCTGGTTGGAGTATGGGGAATGAATTACAAATGGATGCCGGAACTGGAATGGCAGTACGGGTATTTATTTGCCTGGATTATAATGGCAATTATCGGTATTATTGTATATTTGTACTTCAGAAAAAAGAAATGGTATTAACAAAAACACATCATTAGTCATGAAATCAATTAAAGAGCTATATAGAATAGGTACAGGACCTTCCAGTAGCCACACAATGGGACCACGCAAAGCTGCCGAAATGTTTCTGGAACGTCATCCGGATGCCGCATCTTTTAAAGTAACCCTTTACGGCAGTTTAGCAGCTACAGGCAAAGGGCACATGACGGATGTAGCTATTATAGACACTTTACAACCCATCGCTCCGGTAGAAATTGTATGGCAGCCCAAAGTCTTCCTACCGTTCCATCCCAACGGAATGACATTTGCAGCTCTGGACAGTAATGATAAAGTGCAGGAAAACTGGACTGTTTACAGTATTGGCGGCGGTGCACTGGCAGAAAATAATGATAATCCGACCATCGAAAGTCCGGATGTATATGACATGGAAAACATGACCGAAATACTTCAATGGTGTGAAGATACCGGAAAAAGTTATTGGGAATACGTGAAGGAATGTGAGGAAGAAGATATATGGGATTATCTGGCTGAAGTGTGGGCCACCATGAAAGATGCCATTCACCGTGGACTGGAAGCGGAAGGAGTACTTCCCGGCCCACTAAACCTTAGACGAAAAGCTTCCACCTATTATATACGTGCTACCGGATATAAACAATCCCTCCAATCAAGAGGACTTGTTTTTTCTTATGCTTTGGCAGTAAGTGAAGAAAATGCTTCCGGTGGAAAAATTGTGACCGCTCCTACCTGTGGTTCCTGCGGAGTGATGCCTGCCGTACTATATCATCTCCAGAAAAGCCGTGATTTCAGCGATATGCGCATTCTACGCGCGTTAGCCACTGCCGGATTATTTGGCAACATTGTCAAATTCAATGCATCTATTTCCGGAGCAGAAGTAGGTTGCCAGGGAGAAGTAGGCGTTGCCTGCGCAATGGCTTCGGCTGCCGCTAATCAATTATTCGGAGGTAGCCCGGCACAGATTGAGTATGCAGCAGAAATGGGATTGGAACACCATCTGGGAATGACTTGCGACCCGGTATGCGGATTGGTACAAATTCCCTGCATCGAACGAAATGCATACGCCGCTGCACGTGCGCTGGATGCTAATCTTTATTCAGCTTTCACCGATGGTATGCACCGTGTCTCTTTCGACAAAGTTGTGCAAGTAATGAAACAAACCGGACACGACCTTCCATCACTTTACAAAGAAACAAGTGAAGGAGGGTTAGCTAAGGATTATAAACAAATGTAATTATAAAAAACAACGGGCTATTCCTTTTATAGAAATAGCCCGTTATGATTTTTATGATTAAAAACTATTCAGTCGGCGGCCAATTTGTATCGTCTCCATTGCTAATATCTTTTTCATGTAGCAATCCGCCTTCCTGTAAGAAATAAAGCGCATAGCGTTGGCTACCTTGCTTCACCTGAATCACAGACTCCATCGGATTTTGTGGAAAAGTCAACACATACACATCCGTCACTACCCATGCATTATACTTGGAATCCATGAAAGCCGTATAAACTGCCGGCACCAGCTGGTCTATGCTATTCAGTTCATTTTCCGTCATCACCCAATTGGCATTGGCATCAAACCAAACCTCCAGTTCGTCATTACTTACCCAACAGTCAGCTACATAATAGGCACCTTTCATCTCCCATTCTACATTCTGGGCAGCCGGATATACCTGTTTTAAAGCTTCTGTAATATTACTGGGCGGAACAAAAGTATCATCATCGTCATTATCACATGCGCCAAACGAAAGAGCAGTCATCATCAATACCACTGCCCAAGCGCTAAACTTAAATCTCCACATAGCTATCTTCTTGTTTAGGTCTATTTATCACAAATCTTCAGTTAATCATCAGCCTTGATAAACTTTCCCTTCTTATCAAATTTGAAAGAAAGTCCGGTAGACAATTCTATTTCATATCCTTTGCGGTCACGTTCGACTTTGGTCACTCCTTCGTTCACAAAATTATGAGACTTCAAATAATTGACAGCAAATCCCGGAATAATACTAACAGGAACAACCTGTCCTTTCTTTGCACTTACCTCTTCCCAGTTGCCCTTGCTATCAAAATCAATTTCTGTACCATCCATCAATACTACTTCATACTTGGTAGACTCCATCATATCTTTATCAATTTTGATATGAGCCACCTCTGGTTTCGTAAAATGACTATTGATAAAATTACGTGCCGGAAGCGGTAACTGATTCATGTCTTTGGTAATTACATCTTTTGCAAATGAAAACTGTACGGCTACAATAGCCAACACAAGTAAAGATAGAATTTTCTTCATAATCGTTATTCTTTTAGCGTTAATACTATACTTTCGTCTCATACAGCAAATAACGATACAGATTCTGGAAAGATTTAGGAATCATGCGAGTTTGCTCTTTTTTTTGTATTCTTTAACCATCTAAAAAAATAATATACCAACGATCCTCACAGACAGTTGGTATATTTCACATATAGATACATATCAGTTTTTAAACCAATATGAGGGCTAAGTTAGAAATATACCGCTGTACGATTTCTAACCTGCAAAATGTAGGGATTTCATGAATTTATCATGAATCTAGGGACCTACATATTCTTTTATAATTATAGTTTGTGATTCATTTTAAATATCAACGATCTTCACAGACAGTTGATATAGTGGGAAATTCACATCGGCTTTAACCTCCGATGTCAGGGCGTAGATCAGAAATGTACCGTCGTACGATTTCCAATCCACAATGTAGGAGAATCATGCCTTTACAGCATGAAGCTAGGGACCTACATTTTTTTCATCTCACATACGAAACACTCACGTGTTTATTACATCTCAACATTTTATTTTATACCACTTTTTATTTTAATTAATTTACTGCACTTATTAGATAGGTATTCATTCTATAGCAACTTCAACAATTATCTTCTTAACTAATACACATTTCATTCATCTAGAAGTCTCTTTCAATTTATGGAGGAGCCACAAATTTTCCTAATGTTCACCACATCAGATACACGATTTATTGTTTGATCATCTTAAAATATGACAACTAAGGTAAGCTTGGAAGATACAATAAGCAGACTCATTTCTTACATTGATATCATGATTCAAGTTCCTCATATAAATCCAATGCTAATTGAATTTCTTTGTCTACTGTAAACATATCAATGACACGTCTATGAGCCGCAACCCCATATTGCACTCTTAAATTGTCATTTTCAAGTAAAACATCTAAGGCCTCTGCGTATTTTTTTTCACAGACACAAGGAACTTCAATTCCTGTTACTTTATCAAGAGATACCCAATTTACTCCTGACCCCTCAATATAAAAAGTTACAGGAACACATTTACAGTACATAGCTTCAGCCAAAGCAAGTCCAAAAGCCTCATTCTTAGTAATTGAAGGAAAAGCAAAGATATCAGAAGCGTACAAATAACATTTTAAGTCACTATTATTTATACGCCCTATAAAAGATATTCGATCACTATTTGATCTATTCATTAGTTCTACAGTTAAAGGGCCTTCACCAGCAATTACAATATGACAATCATTGCGAATATACTTCTCTGCCTCAATTAAATACTTTAACCCCTTATATTCCACATGACGTCCTACAAAAAATATTATTTTCTTATTCCTGTACCTCTGTTTTATCAAGTCTATTATAGACAAATCAGAAGGCTGTAAAACAAATCTTTCTGGAATAATAGCATTTTGCAATACACGAACTTTATTAATAAAAGGAGATAAAGGTTTTGAAAACTCTCTATAATTAGGGCTAGTTACTAAAATTACGTTTGCCCGTTGCAAAAGTTTTTTCTCGATCCATTTTATGAAAGGATAGATCCTCTTCTGACTTACAATATCTAAATGCCAATGCAAAATTAATTTTAAATCATCAGACAACAGTAGTAATAGTAGCGGATATATAAATGGATTAGGACAATGTACATGAACAAAATCTGGCCGATATTCTTTCAATATTTTCTTCAACAAAAAGTAATAAGAAAAAGAAATTGATTGTTTAGCTAATTTCAAAATACTACCTGATCTATAAACTTTTATCCCATTTACTATTTCTGTTTGATCATCTTTTTTTGCATTAAAACATAGCACTATATTATTATAATCACTCATACCTTCAGCCAAATATTGAGCAACAACTTCAACTCCGCCTATGTAAGGATAATAATATTTAGAAATATGTAAAATCGTTTTCATATTTTAGTCCTATTTATATAACAATTTTATAAACATGCACCATATGACTATATCCCCCTACTCCTAAAAGGTACTATAGCCCATATTAAGTTATTTTATTGATTAAACCTCAAGTGACTATTGACAGGTAAAAGCAGTATATTATCAGTTTCAGCACTTATAAGTTGCCAAAAGCACACGAATATATTTAACAGCGACACATTCATCTTACCAGTTTTTATAAGCGAGTAAATCAAAAGGGCTTTTTAGCAGTTTTTTCAAATCTATCTCTTCCATTTTAATTAGAACAGACCGTTCCTGAAATTTACAATCATGCAACGTCTGCTTTCATATTCACATATTTCCGAGACACGCAAGTTTTTCTAAAGCCCTTTCTAAAGCTTCAAAAAGAAGGATGAACTCTTCTTCACCTCATTTATAATGTTGTCTGATAAGATTTATTTTATTTGAATTAAAGGCAGGTTCTACCTTCTCTTCTTCAATAAAACAGAATATCGCTTCATTAATCCATCCAACATATTTTCGATTTGAAATTTTTCTTCATAAATTTTCCTACTATTTTCGCCCATATATTTCATCAAATGAGGATCATTATACAACATATTTATTGCTTTTATTGAGTCTTCCATTTGGGTATATAAGAAACCGTTTACTTTATTGAAACAAACCTCATTATTACCAATTACATTTGTTGCAACAATTGGTAATCCTACAGAAGCAGCTTCAATTAACCCATATGGCAAACCTTCAAATCGAGATGTTGATAAATACAAATCTGAAGATTTCAAGTATTTCATAGGCTCTTGAGAAAACCCTACAAAATCAATATTTACAAGATTCGCTTCTGCTTTTTCCTTTAAAAATGTATAATCCGGCCCATCTCCTACCCATATAAAATGTATATTTTGATTGTCTTTAAAAGCATAAGCAATATCATAGGCTAAAGACATATTTTTAGCATAATCAAAACGAGACAAAGAAACAATTTTAAAGATCTTGTTTGAAACATTTAAGACATCTTTTGCACCCTTATCTTCTATTCCATTATAGACAACAAACACCTTGTTTACATTTACAAGCCTTTTTTCTATAACTATTTTTCTTTCTCCTTCTGAAACACAAATAAAACAATCTGTAAGATTTCCTAAACAATATTCAACGATATCACTAATAACACCCCTTAAACGACTAGTAGAGCTACTTGCTACTCCATGGAATGTATGAATGACTTTCAACGAAGGATTAAAAAGTTTGCATAGTCGCGAATAAATACCTGCCCCTTTCCCGTGAGAATGTACAACTTCAATATTATTAGCTTTAATAAACTTCATTAATAAAAAAAGTTCAAGAAAGGAAAATGACCTATATGGCAGTATATGAAAACCTTTAATACGAATATCATTTTTCCATAAATTTCCATATGGCTCACCTAAAGGAGAAGCCATATATATATTATATTCACTTGAAGACAAATCCAACAATTCATTTATATGTTTTGGACCACCTCCAAAATCACTTCTAACTGTTATATATAGAATATTCATTATTAGTTAATTTATTCTTTGACAAGCTAATAAATATCCAAGAAAAAGAATCATTTGACAATAAAGCATGTCACTAAGCAAAGAAGCACCTGAAAATAAATTCACTACAAGAAACCCTAAGAAATAACCTAAATAGATATTTCTTTCCATTCTCAATTTTATCGATTTTAAAATAAAGAACATTTCCTTCCATAACTTTAGTCCTTTTAAAAGACAGAAAATCCCTCCAAAACAAAATAATTGTACAAAAAAGCTCTCGGGTAAAGGAACAAATGTATCTTTATAAGTACGATATGCAAAATCTAAATAACTATTATAATTATTCAAATTGAAACCATATCCTGTAAATATTTTCAGCGGAAACAAATACAAAGATTCAAAAAAAACTCTCCATGCATTGACACGTAACATTATATTCGATTCTTCTCCTGAATCTTCTATAGCTTTAAATGTATATAACACCTTATTTATTACCTGAAAATAATCAGAAAAATAATATATAAGAAGAGAAAATACAGTCAATAAAATAATAACACTATATAAGACAAAACGATGTACTTTGACTTTTAATCCATGAATATGAATTCCGGTATACAATAAGGCTAACAATGTGAATAATAATGAGATTAAGGATTCACGACTTACAGAAAGTGCACTATTAATCAAAAGACAAAATGTGACAACAAGGAAAAGTGAAAGGTTTATCTCATGTTTAACTCTACAACATAAACTTATAGCAAATACAAGAACACAATAGTTCCCCCAAATACCATGTGCTCCACCTGGAATGGTCCCTAGACTCATTGTTCTAATATCCCAAAAACGGTTACTCAGCCCTGCACCTATCAACTTATTATCCCAAACAAGCTTTCCCATATTAGCCAGATCGAAACCATTATACAACAGATTTAGCACATTACATATTGTAGCAAGAATAAATACATAAAAAACAATTCTTATATCAGGGCGATAAATCAACACATACTTACAGATCATATATCCTAATGGAATATATAGCAAACCTTTTATACAACGTAGAACACCCCCAATATCTAAACAATATAATTGAGAATAAATTGTACTCAACAACATTATAAGCCAAATAACCAACAACGTCTTCTGATATTTTAATCGAATATTCCTCCAGCCAATTGGAAAATAAAAGAACAAAACTATTTCAAGTAAATATATAGTAACTCCATCTACCAACTGAATCTTTGGCATAGTTGGAGTTAATACAGCTAAGAATAAAATAATCTTTTCTATCTTATTTATTTCTATATCTCCCAAAACAAATTCTTTTCAAGTGATAGAATATTCTCTCTTTTAATGTTAGCCAACTCGCATCCCACAAATGAATAGCATAAGTATGCGGTGTAGCATATTTCATAAAGTCGTAATCCCGTCTCTTTTTCTGTGGTAATGGATAAAAATATTCATAATTGAAAATCAACACTTTATCTTGATATACTTTTTTTGTCTCATATATTCTTGTAACAATATTAGGTATTGTTATTTGATGAATCTTATCCAACGAAAATTGGATATCATTATATTTAGACAAAATATCAGATATAAAACAAGAACTCTTAACAGCCCCAAAAATGGCAGCATTTATATACTTTCTCTCCGGATCTTCATATCCAAAAAACAATTCAAGTTTTTCTAATAGCTTTTCCATTGGTCTGATAACCAACATATCGGTATCCATATATATACCACCATAAGTATAAACAGCCCACATTCTAACATAATCAGCAACAAAAGCATATTTTTTAGCCTTATAAGCATCCCTTACAAATGGAATTTCCATTGGCGAGTTATCTTCATTCCACAGTACAATCTCATAATCTGGAAAATATTTTTCCCATGACTCTAGACATTTATGAGCAGTCGGAGGTAAAGGAGTATTTCCAAACCAACAATAATGAATAATTTTAGGAATCATTGTCTCTTATTTTTCAACCAACAATAGAGATAAAATAGCATATATAGGATATTATTCCTGCATTTCAAAATTCGACCATTCTCCTCCAATACCAATATTGGATTATTACAAGAGATCCCAGTAACATCATAATGAGAAATTACGATATCAACAAATAAAAAATCATAACCTCTTTGATAGATTTTATAACACATATCATAATCACTACAAATACGATATGAAGTATCAAACATCATTCGTTTTGCCAAGTCAGATTTGACAAACATACTCTGATGGCAGATTCCCTTACCGCGAAATGGCATAAATGACAACCAAAATGGCTTATTTTCAAAGGGTTCAACAAAAACTCCATTTTTAAACAAAGCAGTATTCCCATATATTATTCCTACATTTTCATTTATTTTTTGAGAAAATATCTTATCTAATACAGATATATCAGAAAATGTATCTCCAGCATTCATAAAGTTAATCCACTTGCCTCTCGATCGTAAAATTCCTTTATTCATTGCGTCATAAATACCTTCATCTGATTCACTAATCCAATATGATATCTGATCCTGATAGCTCCTGATAACATCAACAGTTCCATCAACACTCCCTCCATCGATTAAAATATATTCTATGTTTGAATAATTTTGACTAATAACAGATAGAATCGTTCGTTCAATAACGGAAACTGCATTATATGATACAGTTATGACAGACACTAACGGCTTCATAATTCCCATATTGAAGTAAAATATTTTACAACCATTTTTTTATATTTTAGTAAGCATACATTGTGCAGCTATAATATCCTTAACGACACTATAGCACATTATTGATTAAATTACAATCATGCCCAAAGCCATACAATGAGCGTTTACTAATACAATAGACTACATATTATGCATTTCCATAAATCATCAAATCTATCATTTTAGAACAATATGCATTATCCCATGAATAAAGATTATGAAACATACTAGAAGTGTTAGCCAATTGAATATAAACGTCTTCATTACACATCAATGAAATTATGGCATCTGCAATTTCATCTGAATCTATTGGATCTACGAAGATAGCATTTGTCTCATCAGTCAGAATTTCCGTAGCTCCTACACTCCTACTCACAATCACAGGAATAGAACAGCTCATAGCTTCAAAAACAGCGAGTCCCCAACTCTGATCTATGTTAACGAATAGGAACAAATCAGAATTCTGATGTAGCTGTTCGAATTCTTCTTCATTTACTTGTCCACATATTGTTATGTGTTCAGCCAACCCTTCATTTGACACCATCTTTCGAATACTATTTGCGTACTCTTTATTCAACTCTGTCGAGCCTATTATATTAAGATGGGCATTAATTCCTTTTTTAATTAATTGTTTTATAACCGTAACTTGAGTTTCATAATTTCTATATGGAAAAAAAACACCTGACGTTAAAAGGTTCAACCTTTTATCCTTAAATCGAACTATAGATTGACTAATATTTCGCTTTATACCAACAGGTTCTATACCACAATAAAAAACATGGGCGTTTCTGCGAAAACAAGTCTGTATTCTCTCCTTATTTTTAGTAACATTGACTATGAAATCAGTTATTATACTCTTGAATAGAATTATATTACTTCTAAGAATTCTATCTTGTAATGACATTTTCCCTTTAGAAACTCCGACTTTAAAGCAAGAATGAAGATCGTTTATCTGCCAATAGGTTTTTTTCCCAATAAATGCTGGTAATAATGTTTCGAAACCAGAATCATGTATGTTCACAATATCAACATTATTAAGAAGTTTACGCAATATATAAATAGAAAAAATATTGGAGAAAAATTTCAGAATAATAGATTTGCGAACTTTATGACGGAATAAACGAACTTTATTCTCATACTTTCGAAAACCTGGATATGTTTTATCTAAATTTATTTTTTTAGTAATTACACAAAAGTCAAGTCCCTGTTTTTCTGTGTATTCCAATAGTTTAAGAAGTTGTTTATGGGTCCCCCCTCGAACATCAAGTTCATTTATTAAAAATGCAATCATAACCACTTTAAGATTTTCAAATAAGTCTCATAACTTTGCTTCATACATATATCCATATTAAAATAATCCCATTGCCCGAATCGCCCGATAGAAATCAAATTAATACTCTCTAAATATTCTTGAATATGTTTTACTTCTTTATCTCGATTCTCATCATAAACAACATATGCATGCTCTGAAATATTATAATCTAGTGGAGCAATCAAAAAAGGATCTTTCCTACCATATTCGACCATTTCTTCATAACTTCTCACGCCAATTGCCTCCGTTATCGTATAATTCTTTCGTGTATCAAAAAAATTACCTATATGAATATAACGATGAAATATTGAATCTATTGATGGCTGATAAGTCCAAGTCTTATCTGTTGGTTGGCTTTCCCAAAATACATTAGATACTTTATTATATTTCAATTGTTCTGCACTTTTTATTACAGATTCAGGTATACCTTCCACATATCGAGGTAGCAAATTCAAAGGAATAGTACTAATTAAAATATCTGCATTATATAACTCATTAACCATCCAACCAGTAGATGTCTTTTTAATACTCTTGGCTTCTTGATTACAAATAATATTCAAATTACTTGCTAATGCATCTATAAAAGTTTTTTGATTATTTGAATTAGGATAATAGAACTGGGAGTGTGGCATATTATCGACTTGTGAGTTCATTAAAGCTGTAAAAAATGACTCCTTATTTGGAATTGGCAACTTATCTTGTACCCATTCATGACTCATTAAGTTAGGACTACGTCCCCAAATCTTTGTATTATAAGGTAAAAAGTAAAGATCACATAATTTATTTCCAAATTTCTGTCTGAACCATTCTTCTAAATTATAGTAAGACCCACTATCCACTGATGATAAAAAGTCCAAAGTTATCTCATAAGCCAGTTTAGGATCCTTTTCATAGATTTGTTTAATCGAATACTCTATAGGATAATCAACCTCATACTGTCCCATATTAATCCTAGAGGTACGTTTTACTTGATGCCATTGTTCAATTGGAAGCAAATCAAAAGCAAGAGACATTATCTCCTTATGTTTAGAATTAAAACAATGTCCACCAACAGTATGATAGGTAATTCCGTTAACCTGCTTTGTTTTAGCTATGCCACCAATAATAGCATCTTTCTCTAAAATTGTCACATCACATTTTTTGCGTAGTAGTTGACCTATTGAAAGTCCTGTAACACCCGCACCCAAAATCAGTACATTCATATATTATTTTATTTAATCCAAATACCTGTAGCTCTATTTGATATAATTTTCCAAAACTGAACAGGTGCATAAACGGAAGCAATAAAAAGACAACAACACATTGCTACCATTACACCTGCAGTTCCTATTTTATGACCCAAATAGTAGGCTAATGGAAAAAAAAGTATTCCAGCAACTATTGAACAATACAGTTGAAGCCTTATCTTACCAAGTCCATTCAGCATATAAGCAAATATATTATTCCAATTAGATATAGTAACATACACACCACATACAATAGACAAACCTATTGGTATACTAACATTATCTCCAACCCAAAGTCTATATACCGTTGCTGAAAGAATCAGCATCACTACTGTTAGGATAACAAAAAGTCCCCATATAAGAATTGTTTTTTTCACAATATCCCGAATCCAATCCATATCTTTCATTGTGTATGCTTCTGTTACCGCTGACCATAATGGAGACAAGACGATTGTAAACCCAATATTCATAACCGAAAAATATTTAAATGCAATATTATATGGTGTTACCTGTTCAGGGCCAAATAATTGAGAAATAATAATATTAGAAGTCATGAATATAATCAGACATGATATCTGAATAATAAAAAATTGTCCTCCTAATGACATTAGTTGTTTTAGATATTTAGGTTGCACAAAAACAAAAGATGGTCTTATTTCTTTATATTTAAGAAAAGTAATGGGAACCGCAAATAAAAAAACTATAACAGGAGCTGCAGAAAATAGTATAGCTACTTTTTCTAACGAACCAGGTATAAACAATGTACATATATATATCAATACTAATGAAATAATATTGCCCAATAGCAATAGCAAATCATTTACAGCTGACTGTTGATATGCCATATAGATATTCCCTATTGTTTTTAAAATAAAACTTACACAAAAGAATGCAAAGACAATAACCACTATGGAATTCAGATTTGGGACCTTATTGGGATCAACATTTAAAATAATATTCCAATCTATCCATTGATCTATAACAAGAAACAGCACATAAATAAAAAATATCAAAAAAGTTAACGCAAAAAATGTAGTACTGACATATATTTTTGCTAATTGTAAATTATTCAATGCTAGTGCTTCTGTCAATTTATTACGTAATCCATTCCCTAAACCAATATCTAATATATATATCCAACTTAGTATAGAGCTTAGTGTTAGCCAAACTCCATATTCATATGAATTTAAATAAGAAAGGGTTAATGGTACTAATATAAGAGAAGTTAAAATAGAGCCTCCCTTAAATAGTATTGATGCTAAAATATTCTTCGCAGCTTTCTTGGTTCGTTTATCTATATTTAGATTGGACATATATAAAAACTTATTGTATGGAAAACAATCTTTGCATGGTAATATTACTTCCTCAAGGATATATAATTATTTTAGCCATCTGTGTTTTTTAACACCTATTATATATTCAATGTGACACAACCCACTCATCTACTTAGAATTTATTTTCACCTTAGTATGCATTTTTTTCTCCCACAACTACATTTACTACAGTTTTATATATGATATATAAATCTAGCAATATTGTCCAATGCTCCATATACCAAATATCAGCCTTTACACGTCCTTCCATCTGTGCCAATTCCTTGGTTTCACCGCGGAAACCATGTGTTTGTGCCCAACCTGTTACTCCAGGCTTTATAAAATGACGCACCATATACTTATCAATTAACTGTGCATAAGTCTCTGTATGAGCTAACATGTGTGGACGAGGTCCTACTATCGACATATCACCTCTGAAAACATTAATAAATTGAGGAAGTTCATCAATATTAGAACGTCGAAGAAAGTCACCAAAGCGAGTTTTTCGAGGATCATCTACTGTTGCCTGCTTACTATCCGCCTCTTCATTCACTTTCATGGAACGAAATTTATAGCACTTGAAATTCACACCATTCAAACCAGTCCGCATTTGCTTAAAAAGTATAGGACCGGGAGAAGTCAATTTTATAATTCCTCCTATAATAAGGTAAACAAATGGAAAAATTGTAGCTAGAAAAAAACCAGATAACAATATGTCGAATATTCGTTTTAATAAACGATTCTCCATTTTGCTTAATGGCTCATATCTCAAATTCAGAATCGGCATATTACCTACCATACTATGCCAAATACGTCGAGGAAAACCTTTACAAACATTTGGAACACCATGAAAATAAAGCAAATGGTTCTCACAATAATTCAGAATAGAGACATTATAACGGCCTTGATCCATTGACAATGAACAAAACACATGTTTTATAGATGTTTGTTCGGACATAAAATCAGTAAAATTATCAGGACTACCCAAATAAGGACATTGAGTCGAAAGAGTATCATTACATTCAATATCAAAATAACCTACTACTTCATAAATAGATGCTAAAGAGCTTTCCATTTCCTCATATAACATCTGCATATTGTTACCTCCACCTATAAAAACAGCATAACGCTTGTGTTTTCCCTTAGCACAATAGACAATCAGCGAATGACGAATAATGATACGATAGATGCTTAAAACGACAAAAAGAATAAAAAAATAGATAACAAAAAAAAGGGGAGAAATGATAGATATCCCACTAAAGGTCATAATGCATGCCCAGAAAACTGAAAAAGTTACAATATTCTTTAGTACACGCAATACAAGCTGATCCGCACGAATTTCTCTACTACTCCAAGCTTTTCCACGAGATGCAGAACAAGCTAAATAACAAAGACTAAGAGAAGTCATCATTAAAGAAGTGGTACAAGAAAAAGCAGAATACATGACTACGTTTTTCCAATAGAAAAGTAGTAAAAACAAACTAAAGTTGAGGATGATCAAATCTCCCAAAACTGCAATAAATTCTACCACTTTATTTATCTGATTAGTTGACGCCATATCATCTTGTTAGTAAAACTTAAGCCTGTATATCTTTAAATTTATTCAGATAATCTTTCCCGAATAAATTCCAGAGTATAACTATGCAAACAGATAAAAAAGTAAATGCCAATATATATATTTTTCTACTAGTTCCCGAAGGATTCAATGGCACCACTGCAGGTTCTACAATAGCGAATACAGGCTTTTCTTCCTGAACTTTAGCTCTAGCGACCTGAAGCTGGCTTGCAACCTGACTATAAACCTGATAAGCCAAACTCATATCATTTTGTAATCGTTCTTGTTCGGCACGAACACTTTGCAATATGATATTATCATGAGAATCCATATAATTAGCATATTTTTTCTGGGCAGCATAGTATTCTTGTTGACGTTCTTTGAAAAGCTTCTCCAAATAAATACAATCCTCTTTTGCCTTGAAGGTACGGTAGTTTATAATGTATTCCTGCAATTTCTTCACAACGGAATCGGCAACGACTGCAGCAACCTTAGGATCCTGAAAAGTAACAGAAATGGAAGTCATTGAGGTTTTCTTATCTACAGAGGCAGTTATCATTTTTTTCAAAGTTCTAATCTTCCTTGACTCTTTCTTAGATAATTCAATTACTCCATGATTGATTTTACCTGAAACTACTAATTCATTATCTTCTTCAACAAATAATGATTTCATTCCACCAATTACCATGCTAGGAAGTCCAATTACATAATTCCACCATGGAGAAGATTCCTCATCCAAATAAATATTCAATGTCATATTTTCATCTTTCGATACAGGTATTTCCATTGTAGAAAGCTCTAACAAAAAAGGAGTAGAAGAAACAATATCGGCAGACAAAGAAGCATTCAAAGCATCAGTACCATCACTCATAGCAACTTCACTTCCAAGAAAAGAAGCTGCTAAACCAGATAGACCACCACCTTTAGCACTTCCCATCTCCGGAGAAAGAGTAACTTCAACCGTGTACTGTTTAGGAATACCGATTGCTATAATAACGCCAATTACCAAACCGATACCAGCAGCCTTATAAATCTTCTTACGAATACCCATAATCTTACGAAGAATACCCATCAAATCAATTTCGATTTCTTCATCCGTATAATTATTCCGTTGTTGTTTTATATCTTTTCCAGATTCTTGTTCTATCAGAGTAGCCATAAAAGATATTCGTTATTTCTTTATTAAATTGGCAATAGAAGCAACCATCATTCCCAATGTGCTGAATGTAGTAGCATAACCTAAAATATTGCCAATATTAGTTTTCTTCTTAGCCTTACTAGGCACAATTATCTCACATCCCGGTTCGATTTGTTTCTTACCACTACCTTTCACTTTAGTTACCTGACCGTTCATATAAACGATGAATTTCTTACTCTTCTTTGCATTTTCAGAATAACCACCGGCCTGATTCAGGTAATAATCTATATCTTCACCCTTTATATAAGAAACTGTATTCGGAACCATTACAGCACCATTGATCGTAACCGTATTATTGTTTTTCGGAATAGAAATCACATCACCTTCACGCAAGACAATATCTGCTGTACTACCAGGATTCGCTAGTGCCTTTTCCAAGTCAATGCCGACTATAAAATGGTCTTCCACACGAACACCTAAAGAGTCCATCATAGCTTCACCCAACTGTCTGCTCATCAAGCGGATCACATCACCCATGCGTTTCTTTTCACTTGCATTGGCCACACGAGTCAATTTGGCACCACGTAAGTAGGCATAATTCGTTGCACCTCCCGCTTTATTGATTAAGTCCGAAAGACGTTCTTCACGACTGGTCATAGCATAAGAACCTCCGAACAGAATTTCACCTTCAACAACTACATTCTGCTGAGCCTGATAACCCGGACTACGACGTACATAAACTTCATCATAAGGTTGAAGGACAAAGCCAGGGGTTCCATCTACAATAAAACCTTCTTTCAGGGAGAATGTATATATCTGGCCGATAGTATCGTTATCTACTGTACTACGAGGATTCTTAATTCTACGGGATACATCTACACGGACTACAGAAGCGGCTTCACGCAATCCACCTGCCTGAATAATCAAGTCTTCAAGGGTCATGTTATCAGCATAAGGATAAGAATCCGGTTTGGCTACTTCACCGTGGATTACGACGTTGCCTCTGTCTTCCAGGTCATGAATACTAGGAATATAAAGGATGTCGTTTTTCATCAGGATGATGTTTTGGGAAGCACCGTCCATGATGGCTTTAATGTCTACTGGAACAACTTCGGTAGTCAGATCTTCACGCTGGCGGTAGAGAACGGCACGGTTCAAGAAGGCATCACCGGTCAGGCCTTGAGCTTCGTTTACCAGTTCACGGACTGTATTCAGTTTTCCATTCAACTGGTAGATGCCGGGACGATAAACGGCTCCACGGATTTCTAGTTTGTTGATGAAGCGGTTAAGGATGGCTTCGGCGGTCACAACATCACCGTTTCGCATTTTATAGACACTATAGTCAAGGTCTTTGACTGTGTTTACTTCATATTCCTGTCCGTTCTGACGTACGACACGTAAGGAACGGGTATAGGCGTCGGCTTCAAAGCCACCGGCATAGCTGATAAGAGTGGATAGACTCTCATCCT